>OKJQ01000047.1_pt1 | contig 64877 bp, 46 predicted proteins | sample 1610531 | NCBI WGS metagenome assembly OKJQ01 (sample SAMN04436658, study PRJEB24849) | human gut metagenome | biome: human gut; feature: NICU; material: stool | host: Homo sapiens | place: USA: Saint Louis, MO | collected 2010-06-01 | reverse complement strand
CCGCCATTCTCGCCAGCATGGGCAGCTTCCTCATCGGCAACGGGCTGATGATCGTCGCCGGCGCCTGGTGCGCTATCGTCTATCAACAGGCCGATATCGTTGAAGTGCTGATCCTGCAGGGGCTATCGGTGGCCGCGGTGATCATGCTCTGTCTCAACCTGCTGACCATCCAGGGCCCCACCATCTATAACGTCTCCGCCGCAGCCTGCCATCTGCTGCGCAGCGAACGTCGCCGGACGCTGACCCTCGCCGCCGCCGGGGTGGGCATTGTGCTGGCCATTGGCGGGATGTACGAAATGCTGATCCCCTTCCTCGTGCTGCTGGGCAGTATTATTCCGCCCATCGGCGGGGTGATCCTCGCCGACTACTGGTTCGCCCGCGGCGGGCGCTATCCCCTGCTGCAGAACGCCCGCCTGCCGCGTTTTAACTGGCTGGGACTCGGCGCCTACGCCGCCGGCGCGGTGGTGGCCTATCTTTCACCGTGGATCGCGCCGCTGGTGGGGATCTCCGTTTCCGCGCTGGTCTATATCGCCCTGACTCTGCTAAGCAAACGCCAGCCTGCCGCCGTCGCGGAGCAGGAGCCATGAGCCTGACGGTCAGCGAACTGCTGGCCCTTGAGGGACTCTCCGCCCTGCGTCTGCGGGCGGGAAAGCAAGGGCTGCAGCGGGCCGTACGCTGGTACTACGTGGCGGAAAATGAACATATCGCCGAGTGGATCATGGGCGGCGAGCTGGTGTTTATCACCGGCATCAACCATCCCCGGGATGAAGCCAACCTGATCCAGTTGCTGATGGAGGGCAAACAGCGCGGCATCGCCGGGATGGTGATCCTCACCGGCGAGGCCTATATCCACGCCATTCCCGCCACGCTGATCGCCCTTGCCGACGAGCTGGGCATGCCGCTGATCGAGCAGCCCTACCTGCTGAAGATGGTGATTGTCACCGAGCGCATCGGCACCGCGCTGGTCCGCAGCGAAAACGTCCTGCAGTCGCAGCGCGACATTCTGATGCAGCTGGTCACCGGCGACTATCCGGACCTGCAGATGCTCCATCAGCGCGCCCTGCACCAGCAGCTCGATTTTACCCGTCCGCTGCGGCTGGCGGCGCTGCGTCTGGAGGGGTTGTCCCGCCTGTTTCGCCAGTTCCCGCCCGAGCAGGCCGAAGCCTGGCTGCTGCAGGCCCACCGCAGCGTGCGTCAGCAGCTGCAGCAGCAGCTCAACCAGCAGGGCAATTCCTTTCCGCTGCTGGAGCGCAGCAACATGTTCCTTTTCCTGCTGCCGGATGAGGAGGGGGAAGGCTTTCAGCAGAAAAAATGGCTACAGCAGTGGCTGCAGGCGCTGGCGGACGGAGAGGAGAGTTTGTCGCTGCTCTGCGGCCTCTCCGCGCCGGTCAGGCAGTTGCAGGGCTACCCGCGGGCGCTGTCGCAGGCGCGCCAGGCGCTGGATCTGTGCGATACCCTGCGGCCAACCCAGCGCATCAGCGACTATCAGCAGCTGGGGTTTATCAAACTGCTGTCCGCGGTCAGCGACCCGGCGCTGCTCAACGATTTTATGCACGACACCCTCGGCTGCCTGATCGAGCCGGGCCGTAAAGCGCCGTGGCTGCTGCTGGAGACCCTCGAGACGCTGCTGCAGGAGAACGGCAACGTGGTGCGGGCCGCCGACCGGCTGGGTCTCCATCGCAACACGTTGCATCAGCGCATCCAGCGCATTGAAAAACTGACCGGCTACCCGGTCAGCCACCCTCAGTTTCATCTCAACGCCTCGGTCGCGCTGGTGATCTGGCGTTTATCGCAAAACCATTTACAGGACCCACCATGAAAATTATTAACGCTCGCCTGCGCCGCCAGGAGGCGCTGTTTACCCTTGACCTGCAGGACGGGATGATTCACCGCATCACCGCCCAGGCCGCGATGCAGACTGCCGACGCCGGGGATATCGACGCCCGGGGCCGGCTGGCGATCCCGCCCTTCGTCGAGCCGCATATCCATCTTGACGCCACCCTCACCGCGGGCGAGCCGGAGTGGAACCGCAGCGGCACCCTGTTTGAAGGCATCACCCGCTGGAGCCAGCGCAAAGCGAGTATTACCCCGGAGGACACCCGTCAGCGAGCGCTGAAAACCATCGGCATGCTGCGCGATTTCGGCGTCCAGCACGTCCGCACCCATGTGGATGTCACCGACCCGTCGCTGGCGGCCCTGCAGGCGCTGCTGGCGGTGAAACAAGAGGCCGCCGATCTCATCGATCTGCAGATTGTCGCCTTTCCGCAGGAGGGAATCGAATCGTATCCCAACGGCCGAGAGCTGATGACGCGCGCCATCGAGATGGGCGCCGACGTGGTGGGCGGCATTCCGCACTATGAGAACACCCGCGACAAAGGGGTCAGCTCGGTGATGTTTTTGATGGACCTCGCCCAGCGTTACGGCCGCCTGGTGGATGTCCACTGCGATGAAATCGACGATCCGCAGTCGCGTTTCCTCGAAGTGCTGGCGGAAGAGGCGCGGGTGCGCGGCATGGGGGCGCAGGTCACCGCCAGCCACACCTGCGCGATGGGCTCTTATGATAACGCCTACTGCTCAAAGCTGTTTCGCCTGCTGAAAGCCTCAGGCATCAACTTCATCTCCTGCCCGACCGAAAGCATTCATCTGCAGGGCCGGTTTGACAGCTGGCCGAAACGGCGCGGCGTCACCCGGGTGGCGGAGCTGGATCGCGCCGGCATCAATGTCTGCTTTGCCCAGGACTCGATTCAGGATCCGTGGTACCCGCTGGGGAACGGCAATATCCTGCGCATTCTGGATGCCGGACTGCACATCTGCCATATGCTCGGCTATGACGATCTGCAGCGCTGTCTCGACTTTGTCACCGACAACAGCGCCCGGGCGCTGTGTCTGGGCGATAACTACGGCCTCGCCGAAGGCCGCCCGGCGAACCTGCTGATCCTCGATGCGGAAAACGACTACGAGGCCGTCCGTCGTCAGGCACGGGTGCTGACCTCCATTCGCCACGGCAAGGTGATTTTGCAGCGTGAGGTGGAGCACATCCGCTACCCGGCATAGGGCGCAAGGCGCTGCGCGACGACGCCTTTCTGTGATACCTTTTCAGGCAGTGTGCGTGACCGACGCCCGCCCGGGCGTCGGCTTCCTGGAAAACAGACGGCGCGAAACGACGATGAGCGATAAAAAATGGATTAAGGCCGAGGACGTGGCCAGACTGGCCGGGGTCTCGCGCTCGGCGGTCTCCCGCACCTTCACCCCCGGCGCCTCGGTGTCGGAGAAGACCCGGCAGAAGGTGCTGAGCGCCGCGGAAGCCCTGGGCTATCAGGTGAATATCATCGCCCGGACGATGATCACCGGCAGCAGTAATTTTATCGGCATCGTCACCGCCGGTTTCGACAACCCGTTTCGCAGCAAACTGCTGGCGCCGCTGGTCCATCAGCTGGCGCTCAATGGCTTTATGCCGCTGCTGATGAACGCTGACGATCCGCAGCAGCTCGCCCCCTCGCTTAAACAACTGCTGAGCTATCACGTCGCCGGGGTGATCATCACCTCCGGCGCGCCGCCGCTGTCGCTGGCGGAAGAGTATCTGGCGCGCAAGATCCCCGTCACCCTGATCAACCGCCATGCGGACCTCGCCGGCTGCGACCGGGTGTGCAGCGATAACGCCCAGGGAGCGAAGCTGGTGGCGGATCTGTTCAGCCGCCGAGGCTGGCGGCAGGTTGGCTTTATTGGCGAAAATCGCGAGAACTTCAGCACCCGCCAGCGCTATGAGGCTTTTATCGCCCGGACGTCGGATATGGCGGTGAGCAGCCGCTTCTGCGACAGCGGCGGCTATCAAGCCGGCTACCAGGCTGCCAGAGAATTGGTTGCTGAAAACCCCGGGATGCAGGCGCTGTTTTGCGCCACCGATATGCTGGCGCTGGGCGCCCAGGACGGCCTGCGGGACGCCGCCGCCCCGCTGCCGGCCATCGTCGGCTTTGACGATATCCCGCAGGCGGACTGGCAGCCCTATCAGCTCACCACCGTTCAGCAGAATACCGCCCTGCTGGCCCACCACGCGGTGGATTTGTTAATGACGCGGATCGCCCGCTTCAGCCTGCCCTCGCGCCATCGCGAAGTGCCGGTGAAACTAATTATTCGTCATAGTGCTAAATGAAAAAATCATTTTATGCTGGAGCGATCACAGAATCTTCTGCGAAACCCGGCCACACTCATTCGGCCCTTCGGGGCTGTTTTTTTCACGCAAAATGCACACGTGTGCAAAATAGGGAGTCACTATGCAATCTCAGGAATCAGAAGCGCTACAGGCCCGCTACCGTCTGGCCTGCGAGCTGGCGAAAGTGGGGGCTGAGCTGGCGTTTGAATACTATCAACAGCGCGAGGCGCTGACCGTCGACCATAAGGGCGACGACCTGCAGGATGTGGTCAGCGTGGCCGATAAGCGGGTGGAGGCCTTTGTCAAACAGCGCATTCAGAGCGCGTTTCCGGAGGATGGTTTTCTCGGCGAAGAGAGCGGCGCTCGCCTGCCCGACGCGCGAGTGCTGTGGGTGGTCGACCCCATCGATGGCACCAGCTGTTTCCTCAACGGCCTGCACACCTGGTGCCTGTCGCTGGCGATCGTCGCCGACGGCGAACCGGTCATCGGCGTGGTCTACGACCCCAACCATCGCGAGCTGTTTCACGCCCTGCGGGGCCATGGCGCCTGGCTCAACGACGCTCCGATCCGTCCGCACCCCGCGACGACGGTCAAAGAGGGCGTGATGGGCGTCGGCACCTCGCATCGCGTCACCCCGGCGGACTTTCTGCCGTTTCTGCAGGCGCTGCTCAGCGACGGCGGCATGTTTATCCGCAACGGCTCCGGGGCGTTGATGAGCGCCTGGGCGGCGGCGGGCCGGTTGATTGGCTACTACGAGCCGCACATGAACCCGTGGGACGCCCTGCCGGGGCTGGTGCTGATGCGCGAAGCGGGCGGCGTCAGCAACGATTTTCTGGCGCAGGAGGGGATCCAGCGCGGCAATCCGCTGCTGCTGGCCAGCCAGACGCTCTACCCGCAGCTGAAAAAGATGATCCCACAACCATTACATTAACCCTTACGGGTCAGGCTATCTCTGATTATGTACTCTACACAGTAACGATAACTTCATTCACGGACGAACCACATCAATCAGTCAGGCCTCCGACCTGCGGAGAACCACCTATGTCTGGAATTATCGCTTTTTTCCGGGCGTCGCCGCCGAAAGCGGGCGCCGCGTTTGATGAACACCGTTTTCGCCGGGTGCGCTGGCAAACCTTTATCGCCATGACCCTGGCCTACGTCACCTTTTACGTCTGCCGGTTATCCTTCACCGTCGCCAAAAGCGCGCTGGTGGAGCTGGGGATCACCCCGACGGAGCTCGGCATGATCGGCTCTACCCTGTTCTTCAGCTACGCCATCGGCAAACTGGTCAATGGTTTTATCGCCGATCACGCCAACGTGGTGCGCTATATGAGCCTCGGTTTATTGCTCAGCGCCGGGATGAACCTGATGATGGGGATGACCACCAACGCCCTGCTGCTGGCCATCTTCTGGGGGATCAACGGTTGGGCGCAGTCGATGGGCGTCGGCCCCTGCGCGGTCTCGCTGGCGCGCTGGTACGGCGTTAAGGAGCGCGGCACCTTCTATGGCATCTGGTCGACGGCGCATAATATCGGCGAGGCGGTGACCTATATGGTGATCGCCGCGGTGATCGCCGGGTTTGGCTGGCAGATGGGCTACCTGTCCACCGCCGCGCTCGGCGCCGCCGGCGTGGTGCTGCTGGTGCTGTTCATGCACGATTCGCCGCAGAGCAGCGGCTTCCCGTCCATCAACGTCATCCGCGATGAACCGCAGGAGGAGGTCGAAGCCCGCGGCTCGGTGTTTAAAAACCAGCTGCTGGCGCTGCGCAACCCGGCGCTGTGGACCCTCGCCCTCGCCTCCGCCTTTATGTACATCGACCGCTACGCCGTCAACTCCTGGGGGATCTTCTTTCTCGAGCAGGATAAAGCTTATTCCACCCTGGAGGCGTCCGGGATTATCGGCGTCAACGCTATCGCCGGCATCGCCGGGGCCACCATTGGCGCCCTGACCTGCTTCCTCGGCGGGCTGATCGCCGTCGATATCTCTTCGCGCAAGGCGGCGGGGGCCGCGCTCGGCACCATCGGCATCGCCAGCTACGCCGGCGCCGGCCTGGGCGAGTTTCTCACCGGGATCATTATTGATAAAACGGCTATCCTTGAAAACGGCAAAACGCTGTATGATTTCAGCACGTTGGCGCTGTTCTGGGTGGGTACCGGTCTGGGTTCCGCGCTACTCTGTTTTACCACTGCCGCCATCGTCGCCCGGCGCCATGCCGTCGAACGGCAGACCTCGTTCTCCTCATAACCGATTAACGAATAAGGAAGAAGATATGATGCCTGCAAGACATCAGGGGCTGTTACGCCTGTTTATCGCCTGCGCGCTGCCGCTGCTGGCGCTGCAATCTGCCGCCGCCGCGGACTGGCAGCTGGAGAAAGTGGTCGAGCTCAGCCGCCACGGTATTCGTCCGCCGACGGCCGGCAACCGGGAAGCCATCGAGGCCGCCACCGGCCGACCGTGGACCGAGTGGACCACCCATGACGGGGAGCTCACCGGCCATGGCTATGCCGCCGTGGTCAACAAAGGGCGTGCGGAAGGCCAGCATTACCGCCAGCTCGGCCTGCTGCAGGCCGGATGCCCGACGGCGGAGTCGATATACGTGCGCGCCAGCCCGCTGCAGCGGACGCGAGCGACCGCCCAGGCGCTGGTGGATGGCGCCTTCCCCGGCTGCGGCGTCGCTATCCATTATGTCAGCGGGGATGCCGATCCCCTGTTTCAGACCGACAAGTTCGCCGCCACGCAAACCGACCCCGCCCGCCAGCTGGCGGCGGTGAAAGAGAAGGCCGGGGATCTGGCGCAGCGTCGGCAGGCGCTGGCGCCGACCATCCAGCTATTGAAACAGGCGGTTTGTCAGGCCGATAAGCCCTGCCCGATCTTCGATACCCCGTGGCAGGTCGAGCAGAGCAAAAGTGGGAAGACCACCATTAGCGGATTGAGCGTGATGGCCAATATGGTGGAGACGCTGCGTCTCGGCTGGAGTGAAAACCTGCCTCTCAGCCAGCTGGCGTGGGGCAAGATCACCCAGGCCAGGCAGATCACCGCCCTGCTGCCGCTGTTAACGGAAAACTACGATCTGAGTAACGATGTGTTGTATACCGCGCAAAAACGCGGGTCGGTGCTGCTCAACGCTATGCTCGATGGCGTCAAACCGGAGGCGAATCCGAACGTACGCTGGCTGCTGCTAGTGGCCCATGACACCAATATCGCCATGGTGCGCACGCTGATGAACTTTAGCTGGCAGCTGCCGGGCTACAGCCGGGGAAATATCCCGCCGGGCAGTAGCCTGGTGCTGGAGCGCTGGCGCAACGCGAAGAGCGGAGAACGCTATCTGCGGGTCTATTTCCAGGCCCAGGGCCTCGACGACCTGCGTCGTCTGCAGACGCCGGACGCGCAGCACCCGATGCTGCGTCAGGAGTGGCATCAGCCGGGCTGCCGTCAGACCGACGTCGGTACGCTGTGTCCCTTCCAGGCGGCTATTACCGCCCTCGGTCAGCGTATCGACCGATCATCCGCCCCGGCGGTAGCCATGGTCCTGCCGTAGCGGCGCGGTGTTTGTCCGGGCCCGGGAAAACCTTTTTTTCCAGGCCCGGCACGACGTCCGTTATCCGTTGTCCGGCGCAAACGCCCCGGCGGCGACCTGCGCCGGGGTGACCACCCCGCTGTCCAGCACCCAGCCGCTTATCAGCCCAGCAGGCGTGACGTCGAACGCCGGATTGTAAACGGCAGCCCCCGTCGGCGCCCACTGTACCGCGCCAAAGCTGCCCGCCACTCCGGTCACTTCCGCCGCCGCGCGCTGCTCAATGGGAATGGCCGCCCCGTTCGGGCAATAGCGGTCGAGGGTGGTCTGCGGGGCAGCGACGTAAAACGGGATCTGGTGATAATGGGCCAAAACCGCCAGAGAATAGGTGCCGATTTTATTCGCCACGTCGCCGTTGGCGGCGATACGGTCGGCGCCGACCCACACCGCATCCACCTGCCCCTGCGCCATCAGGCTGGCGGCCATTGAATCGGCGATCAGCTGATAGGGCACGCCCAGCTCGCCCAGCTCCCAGGCGGTTAAACGACCGCCCTGCAGCAGCGGCCGGGTTTCATCAACCCATACGTTGGTCACTTTTCCCTGCCGGTGCGCCAGCGCGATAACGCCCAGGGCGGTCCCTACCCCGGCGGTCGCCAGGCCACCGGTGTTGCAGTGGGTCAGCAGTCGACTGCCGGGCTTCACCAGCGCACTGCCCGCCTCAGCGATGCGGTCGCACAGCTGTTTATCTTCTTCGACCAGACGCAAGGCTTCCGCTTCCAGCGCCTGCGGGTAATCCTCCCGGGCCAGCGCCTGCTTCATGCGATCCAGATTATTCATCAGGTTGACCGCCGTCGGCCGCGCCGCGCGCAGCGTCTCCAGCGCCTGCTGGAGTGCATCCCGGTTCAGGCCGCGCTGGGCCAGCAGGGCCAGCAGCAGGCTGGCGGACAGGCCAATCAGCGGCGCGCCGCGCACCCGCAGGGTATGAATATGGTCCACCAGCAGCGCAACGTTATCCGCCGCCAGCCAGCGTGTTTCCTGCGGCAAGGCCTGCTGGTCGAGAATAAAAAGCTGATTTTCACTCACCCGCAGGCTGGTGGTCTGTAATGTCTGCATGTCGTTAAATCCCTGTTGCGTTGTTGTATCACATTGTGTCAGGATGGAATCCAGAAGTATAGACGTCTGAACGGCTTAATCAGAATTCGAGGATCGAGGCAATGTCGCAATACCATACCTTCACCGCCCACGATGCCGTGGCTTACGCGCAACAGTTCGCCGGCATCGACAACCCATCTGAGCTGGTCAGCGCGCAGGAAGTGGGCGATGGCAACCTCAATCTGGTGTTTAAAGTGTTCGATCGCCAGGGCGTCAGCCGGGCGATCGTCAAACAGGCTCTGCCCTACGTGCGCTGCGTCGGCGAATCCTGGCCGCTGACCCTCGACCGCGCCCGTCTGGAGGCGCAAACTCTTATCGCCCACTATCAGCACAGCCCGCAGCACACGGTAAAAATCCATCACTTTGATCCCGAGCTGGCGGTGATGGTGATGGAAGATCTTTCCGACCACCGCATCTGGCGCGGAGAGCTTATCGCTAACGTCTACTATCCCCAGGCGGCCCGCCAGCTTGGCGACTATCTGGCGCAGGTGCTGTTTCACACCAGCGATTTCTACCTCCATCCCCACGAGAAAAAGGCGCAGGTGGCGCAGTTTATTAACCCGGCGATGTGCGAGATCACCGAGGATCTGTTCTTTAACGACCCGTATCAGATCCACGAGCGCAATAACTACCCGGCGGAGCTGGAGGCCGATGTCGCCGCCCTGCGCGACGACGCTCAGCTTAAGCTGGCGGTGGCGGCGCTGAAGCACCGTTTCTTTGCCCATGCGGAAGCGCTGCTGCACGGCGATATCCACAGCGGGTCGATCTTCGTTGCCGAAGGCAGCCTGAAGGCCATCGACGCCGAGTTCGGCTACTTCGGCCCCATCGGCTTCGATATCGGCACCGCCATCGGCAACCTGCTGCTGAACTACTGCGGCCTGCCGGGCCAGCTCGGCATTCGCGATGCCGCCGCCGCGCGCGAGCAGCGGCTGAACGACATCCACCAGCTGTGGACCACCTTTGCCGAGCGCTTCCAGGCGCTGGCGGCGGAGAAAACCCGCGACGCGGCGCTGGCTTACCCCGGCTACGCCTCCGCCTTTCTGAAAAAGGTGTGGGCGGACGCGGTCGGCTTCTGCGGCAGCGAACTGATCCGCCGCAGCGTCGGACTGTCGCACGTCGCGGATATCGACACTATCCAGGACGACGCCATGCGTCATGAGTGCCTGCGCCACGCCATTACCCTGGGCAGAGCGCTGATCGTGCTGGCCGAGCGTATCGACAGCGTCGACGAGCTGCTGGCGCGGGTACGCCAGTACAGCTGAGTGCGCCTGTTTCCCTCACCCCAACCCTCTCCCACAGGGAGAGGGAGCACCCCCTAAAAAAGTGCCATTTTCTGGGATTGCCCGGCGGCGCTGCGCTTGCGCGGGCCTACAGATAGCCGCATAACGGTTTGATCTTGCACTCTTTCGTAGGCCGGGTAAGGCGAAAGCCGCCACCCGGCAGACATGCAAGCACAATTTTGCATTTACCTTACCCTCACCCCAGATACTCAATCACCGATAGCCCGCCGTTGTAATCGGTGCTGTAGATAATGCCTTGCGCATCGACAAACACGTCACAGGACTGGATCACCCGCGGGCGGCCGGGACGGGTATCCATCATTCTCTCAGGCGCAGCCGGCACCAGCGCCCCGGTCTCCAGCGGGCGATACGGGTTGGAAATATCGTAAGCCCGCACGCCGGCATTCTGATACGTGGCAAAAATCAGCGTTGAGCTGACAAAGCTCCCCGGCCGGTTCTCATGCAGGTTGTGCGGACCGAAATGCGCCCCTTTCGCCACATAATCCGCTTCATCCGGCGGCGGGAAGGTGGCGATGCTCACCGGGTTGGTTGGCTCGCGGATATCAAACAGCCAGATCAGCTTCTCGCCGTCCTCCTGGTTGTCGAGCACCGCTTCATCCAGCACCACCAGCAGGTCACGATCCGGCAGCGGCAGCGCGGTATGCGTTCCGCCGCCGAACGGCGGGCTCCAGTTGCGATGACTAATCAGCCTCGGCTGGGTACGGTCTTTGACATCCAGCAGCGTCAGGCCGCCGTCGCGCCAGCTGCCGTAGGCGGTATCCCCGGCAATAATGGCGTGATGCAGCGCATAGCGTTTGCCCTGCGGCCAGTCCGGTGTTTCACCGCCCGCCTGGTGCATCCCCGGCAGCCACCAGCGCCCGGCCACTTTGGGCTTACGCGGATCGGCCAGATCGATGGTCAGGAAGATGTAGTCGGTAAAACCGTCGATCAGCGCGGACACATACGCCCAGCGCCCGCCGACGTACCAGATGCGGTGAATACCGATGCCGTTAAGCGACAGGAAACTGATTTCCCGCGGCTGCGCGGGAGTGGAAATATCAAAGATGCGCAGCCCGGCGCTCCAGCCCCTGTCCTGCACATCGCTGACCGTGTCACCCACCGAGCGGGTGTAGTACACCTTCTCATCAGCAAAACGGGCGTCAGCAAACAGATCCCGGGCGTTGATCACCAGCAGCAGATCGTCATGCGCCTGGAGATGCACGTTCCAGGTGCCCGGCGGCGCGGCAATATAGTTGACGGTGGTGGGCCGGGTAGGATCGCGAACATCGACCACGGAAAAACCCTGCGACACCATATGGCCGATATAGGCGAATCCGCGGTGCACCATCAGCTGCACGCCGTCCGGACGACCGCCCTGATCGCTATGGCCAATCAGCCGCATATTGCGGCTGTATTCGGGGGAAGGTAATGCTGACATAGGGGATCCCTCTCGCCCGGTGGCATGGTTTTCCCCCTCTCCCTGCGGAGAGGGCCGGGGCGAGGGCACCAGGCCGCCGTCCACCGCCACCCGGCTTGATTTTATTTGTTTTTCGCTTCCAGCGTCGCGAACCACGGCGCGATAAAGTCTTCGGTCTGGCCCCAGCCAGGGATAATTTTCCCCAGCGACGCCACGTTTACCGCTCCCGGCTGGGCCGCCAGCAGCGCCTGGGGAATCGCTGCCGCCTTGAAGTCGTAGGTGGCTGGCGTCGGCTCGCCGGCGATCTTGTTGGCGATCAGCCGCACGTTGGTCGCGCCGATAAGCTTCGGATCCACCGCCACGCTCACCTTCCACGGGCTGCCGGCTTCGCGCATCAGCTGCAAATCCTGGTTGGAAATATCAATGCTGTAGAGTTTGATCTCGGTGCGGCCGTTCTCTTTCAGCGCTTTATAGGCTCCCTGGCTAAAGGCATCCCAGGTGCCCCAGATCGCGTCAATTTTTCCTTTCGGATACTTGGCGAGGATCGCCCCCACCTTGTTGGCAGTGTCGCCCTGCACATCGGATGACACGGCGCCGATCGACTCCAGCTCTTTAATCCCCGGGTTTTGCTTCAGCAGCGTCTGGTAAGCCGCCTGACGGCGCTCCATCGGCGGGAAGCCCGCCACCCACAGCTTGACGATGTTGGCCTTGCCGTTGAAATCTTTCACCAGCTGGCCAAAAGAGAGCTCGGTCAGTGAGGCATCATCCTGCTGGCTGACCGTCACCCCGGGGATCTCACCGCTTACCGCGGTATCGAACACCGCCACTTTGATCCCGGCGTCCACCGCCTTCTTCACCAGGGCGGTGGAATACGGGTCACGCCCCTGGGAGAGAATAATGCCATCGTATTTCTGGCTGATGGCCTGGTTGACGAAGTCCTGGAATTTGGCGTCATCGCCGTTGCTCAGGAAGGTGCTGATTTTGAAACCGAGCTTTTTGCCTTCCTGCAACGCCCCGGCGACAAACTGGGTGGTGTTATCGTCAGACCCGAGGTTGCGGATCACGGCAATGCGGATCGGGCCGTTGTGTTCGGCAATCGCCGCCGGCACCGGCGTCGGGGCGGTGGCCAGCGCCGCCGTCGACTGCAGCAGACCCAGCGTCATCAGAGAGAGTGCGATCTTTTTCATGCGGTTTACCCTGTAAAATGTTAAGTACGGCGCTGAAAATAGGTCAGTGCCAGCGCGCCAGCCAGCACCAACCCTTTAATAATGTCCATCGCGTAATACGGCACCGAGAGCATCACCAGCCCGTTGGAGAGCACGCCGAGGATCACCGCCCCCACCAGCGTCCCCAGGGCGTTCGGTTTACCGGAGCCCGCCAGCGAAAAGCCGATCCAGGCCGCGGCCACCGCGTCCATCAGATAGCCGCCGCCGGCGTTGACCTGCGAAGAGCCGATGCGCGAGGCCAGCAGAATGCCGCCCAGCCCGGCCAGCAGCGAGGCAATCACGTATGCTGCGACTTTGTAACGCGTGATCCGCAGGCCGGAGAGCCGCGCCGCCTCCGGGTTGCCGCCGATGGCGTACATCCGCCGTCCGTGGGTGGTGAACGACAGCGCCAGCTGGGCGACCAGCGTCACCACCAGCATGATAATGACGATGGTCGGCACCTGCCCCAGCGCGCCAAAGGCCGCCGGGATAGTACCCTCCGCCATCTCGCCGCTCGGCAGAACCATGTTTTCGGTAATCGACCCACCGTAGCTGTAGGTCATTGCCACGCCCTGAATCACAAACAGGCTGGCCAGGGTGGCGAGCATGTCAGGAATGCGCAGCACCACGATCAGAAAGGCGTTAAACAGCCCCACCAGGGTGCAGAGCGCGAGGGTTATCAGAATCGCTTCGGTGGTCCCCAGGCCATGCCAGACAAACAGGGAAATCACCAGCGCGTTAGCCAGCGATGCCGTCGATCCCACTGACAGATCGAAGCCGCCGATGGTGAGGGAAATCGACACCCCAATGGCAATCACCGTCACGATGGCAATCGAGCGCAGAATGTTGATGATGTTGAACGGATCAAGGAAGTTGTCCGAGGCGAGGCCAAAGACCGCCACCAGCAGCACCACGGTCAGCAACATGCCCCACTTATAGAGAAAATCAAAAAATCGCTGACGGCCCGATACCGTCGCGTTTACTGCCAGGGCCTTGCTCACGCTGCCGCTCCTCCGGTTGAATAATAAAGCAGTGTCTCTTCCCGGGCTTCCGCGCCGGGGATCTCCGCTACGATCCGTCCGTCCCACAGTACGCAGATGCGGTCGCATAAACCGACCAGCTCGGCGAATTCACCCGAGGCATAAATCACCCCTTTGCCTTCCCGTGCCAGACCATCGATCAGCATGAACAGATCGGTTTTCGCTTTCACATCGACCCCTTTGGTCGGTTCGTCAAAAATCAAAACGTTGGCATCACCGCGCAGCCATTTGCCAATGGCCACCTTCTGCTGGTTGCCGCCAGAAAGACGGCGCAGCGTCTGACCGGGACCGGTAGCGCGCACGCCGAGGCGGGCAATCACCTCCTCCGCCCAGCGCCAGGCCTGCCGATGGCCAAACAGGCTCCAGCGCGAAAAGCTGTTATCGGCGCTGACCGCCAGGTTCATCGCGATCGGCTCTTCAATGAAAATGCCCTCTTTGCGTCGCTCCTCCGGGACCAGAGCCAGGCCGCGCCCCACCGAGTCGGCCGGATCGCGCGGTCGCCACGGCTGGCCGTTCAGCTCGCCACGCTGCACCCGGCTTTTGCTGGCGCCGAACAGCGCTTTGCACAGCTCGGTTTTGCCCGCGCCGGCCAGCCCGGCGATACCCAGAATTTCCCCCTTCCGCAGGCGCAGCGAAATATCCTGCAGCAACGCCTCATCATGCAGACCGTCAACCTGCAACAGCACCTCTTCGCCGTGCGGCGGGCGCGGCGGCGGGAAGATATCGCTCAGCTCGTGGCCCAGCATCTTTTCGACGATCTGTTCGCCGCTCAGCGGCCCCATCGGGCCGCTCTCAATCAGCCGCCCGTCGCGCAGCACCGTCAGGGTGTCGCAGATCGCCTTCAGCTCATGGATACGATGCGAAATAAACACCACCCCGATCCCCTGATGCTGCAGACGGCGTACTACCGCAAACAGACGCTCACTTTCATGCTGATCCAACGGCGCGGTGGGTTCATCGAGGATCAAAAAGCGGCAATGGTGCGACAGGGCGCGGGCCAGCAGGATTTGCTGTTTTTCGGCGAGCGTGCAGCTGTCAATGGAGCGCCGGACGTCCAGCGCCACATCCAGCTGCGCCAGCGCCTCGCGCGCCAGCTGCCGAACCCGCGACCAGCGGAAGGTCATGCCCGGCTCCGCCAGCCTGTCCAGCATAATGTTTTCCGCAATGCTCAGGCCCGGCACCAGCGCCACGTCCACCTCCTGCTGCACCAGGTGGATCCCCAGCTGTTTAGCATCCCGCGGCGAACGAATGGTGACCGGCAGGTTGTTGATCGTCACTTCGCCCTCATAGTGGGCGTGGGTGCCGCACAGCACGGCCATCAGCGTCGACTTACCCGCGCCGTTGGCCCCGGTCAGGGCATGCACCGACCCGCCATGGAGGGTAAAGTCCACCTTGTTCAGCGCCTGAAAGCCGGAGAAGGCCAGGCTAATGTTATGCATCTCAAGGCGATTCGCGCTCATCACTGCTCCCGTGCGGCAATTAATCTTCTGATTTAACGAATTTTTCATAGCCGCCGCTGGCTGACAACTGCGTAAAAAGCATAAGATACAACGAAATAATATTAGCCATCTGGATGTCCAGACATAACATCAGGTTAGCCCAACACCCATAAGGACAGCTTCCATGAGCAACAGCGATATCCGCGTCGTGCCCGGCCCGGCCAACTATTTCTCCCATCCTGGCAGCCTTGAGCGGCTGAGCGATTTTTTTAACGCCGACCAGCTCTCGCGAGCGGTGTGGGTCTATGGCGAGCGCGCTCTGGCCGGCGCCGAACCTTTTCTGCCGGCGGCCTTCCACCTGCCGGAGGCGAAAAAGATCCGCTTTACCGGCCACTGCAGCGAACGCGACGTGGCGGGGCTGGTGCAGGCCTCCGGTGACGATCGGGCGGTAGTGATTGGCGTCGGCGGCGGCGCGCTGCTCGACAGCGCGAAAGTGCTGGCCCGCCGCCTGGGGGTACCGCTGGTGGCCATCCCGACTATCGCCGCCACCTGCGCGGCGTGGACGCCGCTGTCGGTGTGGTATAGCGACGCCGGACAGGCCCTGAATTTTGAGCTCTTCGATGACGCCAACTTTCTGGTGCTGGTCGAACCGCGCATTATTCTCAACGCCCCGGCGGAGTACCTGCTGGCGGGCATTGGCGACACCTTAGCCAAATGGTATGAGGCCGTGGTGCTGGCGCCGCAGCCGGAGGCGCTGCCGCTCACCGTGCGGCTGGGGATTAACGGCGCGCAGGCGATCCGCGATGTGCTGCTGGCCAGCAGCGAAACGGCGCTGGCGGACCAGCGCCGCGGCGATCTGACCCAGGCGTTTCGCGATGTGGTGGAGGCGATTATCGCCGGCGGCGGGATGGTTGGCGGGCTGGGGGAACGTTACACCCGGGTCGCCGCCGCCCATGCGGTGCACAACGGACTGACGGTGCTGCCGCAGACGGATAAATTCCTCCACGGTACCAAAGTGGCCTACGGCATTCTGGTACAGAGCGCCCTGCTTGGTCAGGACGATGTGCTGGCGCAGTTAGTGCAGGCGTATCAGCACTTTAACCTGCCGACCACCCTGGCGGCGCTGGAAGTCGATATCAATAACCGCGCAGAGCTGGACCGGGTCATTGCCCATACCCTGCGCCCGGGCGAGTCGATTCACTATTTACCGGTGACGTTAACCCCTGAGGTTCTGCGCGCGGCGTTTGAGAAGGTGGAATACTTCAGCCGTTAATCACCCCGACCGTCTATACCTAATGATGATGCTCACCACTCTCGCAACGAGGTCATCATGCAGATCGATTTAACAGGTAAGAAGGCGCTGGTTACCGGCGCCAGCCGTGGGTTGGGTCGCGCCATCGCGCTGTCGCTGGCGCGCGCCGGCGCCGATGTGGTTATTACGTATGAAAAATCGGCCGATAAAGCCCAGGCGGTCGCCGATGAAATAAAGGCGCTGGGTCGGTACGGCGAAGCGGTACAGGCCGACAGCGCCAGCGCGCAGGCGATTCAGGAGGCGGTAACCCATGCGGCCCGGTCCCTCGGCGGGCTGGACATTCTGGTCAACAACGCCGGAATAGCCCGCGGCGGTCCACTGGAATCCATGACGCTGGCGGACATTGACGCGCTTATCAACGTCAATATCCGTGGGGTGGTCATCGCCACCCAGGAAGCGCTGGTGCATATGGCCGATGGCGGACGGATCATCAATATCGGCAGCTGTCTGGCTAACCGCGTGGCCATGCCGGGCATCTCGGTTTACGCCATGACCAAGTCCGCCCTCAACGCCCTGACCCGTGGCCTGGCGCGTGATTTAGGCCCTCGCGGGATCACCGTTAACCTTGTCCATCCAGGGCCGACCAACAGCGATATGAACCCGGAAGACGGAGAACAGGCGGAAGCCCAGCGCCAGATGATTGCGGTCGGCCACTACGGCCAGCCGGAAGACATCGCCGCGGCGGTCACCTTCCTCGCCAGCCCGGCCGCCGGGCAGATCTCCGGTACGGGGCTGGACGTGGATGGCGGATTGAACGCCTGATCGCACATTTTCTGCAAGCCTCTGTCGCCCGGCAGAGGCCTTTCCGCGCCGCCTCGACGGGTTGCGTTTTGCCTCTTACCTGCGTTTTTTCTCCGCTCTACAGTACCCCATAAGAAATTCGGAATTTATCTAATAGTCTTATTATTTCCTTATATTTTGTGTGGGCGTACAGTGGAGGTACGGATGAAAATTGTCTGGTCAAAAACGGCAGATAAGCAATTTTCTAAAATCGATACTCGGTATAAGAGCCGCATTAAATCCAGGCTGGAGAAGATGGATGATAAAGCTTCACCTATCTCGGATATCAAAAAATTGTCCTCTCCCGAAAACCACTACCGGCTGCGATTAGGTGATTACAGAGTCATCTACACCTTTGGGGATCCGCCGGGCGATACCTGCTACGTCGTGGCGGTTAAACGCCGAACCACCACCACCTACCTTCATGAGGAACATACCGAATATGACTATTCAGTACATCAAGGATGAAGAAGGAAAAGACCAGTATGTCGTCATTACTTACAGCGATTACTTTCGTATGCGCCTGGCTCTGCTGGAGTACGACGACGAGGATGAAAGCGAATGGGAAGATATTCCTTATGAATCAGATATCTATGATGACGTCATGCTGCCGGGCGAAGTATGCGACGTGATGCATAAAGAAAACGTCAGCCTGCAGGCCGCGTGGCGCATCCTGCGCGGGATGTCCCAGCAGGAGGTAGCCGAAAAGCTTGGCATCAGCCAGTCCGCGGTGTCACTCCCGTCCGCAAAAGCGCACCCGCGAGAAGCTGGCGGCGATTTACGGCTGTACTCAGGAGCAGATCAGCCTCTATCTGCCGAAAGAGGGTTAACAGCACTTCGCCCCGCCCTTGCCGCCGTAGCGCGCGTCCTGGCGTTCGCGAAAGAACTCTTCATAAGTCATCGGCGTCTGATCCGGGTGGGTTATTCGCATGTGCTCGACGTAGTTATCGTAATCCGGCACGCCGATCATCATCTTCGCCGCCTGGCCCAGGTACTTACCTGCTTTGGAAAGGGTGTCAAACATAAGTCATTTCTCTTTTGTATCCCTCACCCCGAGCCTCTCCCAAAGGGAGAGGGAGGATCGGAAATGTAGGCCGGGTAAGGCGAAGCCGCCACCCGGCACACCGGTTAATGCGCGCGCTTCGCCTGCGCGGTTATAGTTTGCGCATCGGCGGGCATCGCCTGGTACGGTGTCTCTTTCGCCGTCGGTTTATCCTCTTTCAGCGCCGCCAGCGCGGTTTTAATCGAGAACAGCGCCAGCACCACCACCACAATCATAAAGAAGATGGTCAGCCCGGCATCGAGACGGTTGTTAAACACCAGCTGCGCCAGCTGTGATTCGGTATATTGCGGCGGAATGTTGCCGCTGTCGATCATCGCCTGGAATTTATTAGCGATCGCCAGGAAACCAACTTTGGTGTCCGGGCTAAACGACTTCTGCCAGCCGGCGGTCAACGTACAGATCAGCAACCAGCTGGTCGGCAGCAGCGCCACCCACGCGTAGCGCTGGCGTTTCATCTTGAACAGGACCACCGCGCAGAGCATCAGCGCCATCCCCGCCAGCATCTGGTTGGCAATACCGAACAGCGGCCATAGGGTGTTAATCCCGCCCAGCGGATCGACCACCCCCTGATGCAGGAAGTAGCCCCACGCCAGGACGCACAGCGCGGTCGCCAGCAGGTTGGCCGGTAGCGAGCTGGTTTTTTTCAGCCCCGGGCTAATCACGCCCAGCAGATCCTGCAGCATAAAGCGCGCCGCGCGGGTGCCGGCGTCAACCGCCGTCAGGATAAACAGCGCCTCAAACAGAATGGCGAAGTGGTACCAGAACGAGACATCCATCAGTCCGCCCAGCGAGCCGTGCAGGATGTAGGCCATCCCCACCGCCAGCGTTGGCGCGCCGCCGGCGCGGGAGATAATCGACTGTTCGCCGACCTCGCTGGCGATTTGATGCAGCGTATCAGGCGTAATGCTAAAGCCCCAGCCGCTCACCACCTGCGCTGCCGAGGCGACGACATCGGTGGTACCCGCCGGCGCCAGCACCGCCATCGGGCTGTTCATCGCGAAGTAGACGCCCGGATCGATAATACAGGCCGCCACCAGCGCCATAATAGCGACGAAGGATTCCATCAACATGCCGCCGTAGCCGATAAAGCAGGCCTGGCTTTCGTTGGCCAACATTTTCGGCGTGGTGCCGGAGGAGATCAGCGCATGGAAGCCGGAGACCGCGCCGCAGGCGATGGTGATAAACAGGAACGGGAACAGGTTGCCGGTCCATACCGGGCCGGTACCATCGACGAACTTGGTCAGCGCCGGCATCGTCAGGGTCGGGCGCATAATCAGGATGCCAATCGCCAGCCCCACGATGGTGCCGATTTTCAGGAAGGTGGAGAGGTAGTCGCGCGGGGCCAGCAGCAGCCAGACCGGCAGTACCGCAGCCACAAATCCGTAGCCCACCAGTATCCAGGTCAGCTGTACGCCGGTGTAATCAAACCACGGCGCCCAGGTCGGGCTTTCCGCCACCCAACCGCCGGAGATGATGGCGAACACCAGCATCACCAGGCCTATCACCGACACCTCGCCGATGCGTCCCGGACGCAGATAGCGGATGTAGATGCCCATAAAGATCGCCAGCGGAATGGTAAAGGCGACGGTGTATGTCCCCCACGGACTGTGGGTCAGCGCTTTCACCACAATCATCGCCAGGACCGCGAGGATGATCACCATGATCATAAAGCAGGCCACCAGCGCCAGGACGCCAGCGCTCGGTCCCATCTCCTCTTTAACCAGTTCGCCAAGCGAACGGCCATCGCGGCGGGTCGAAACAAACAGCACCATAAAGTCCTGTACCGCCCCAGCCAGCACCACGCCGGCGAGGATCCAGATCATCCCCGGCAGGTAGCCCATCTGCGCGGCGAGCACCGGGCCCACCAGCGGCCCCGCGCCGGCAATGGCGGCAAAATGGTGACCGAACAGCACTTTTTTGTCGGTTGGAACGTAGTCGAGGCCATCGTTATGCCGCACCGCGGGCGTCATCCGCGTCGGGTCAACGCCAAGCACGGTTTTAGCGATATACAGGCCGTAGAAACGATACGCGATCAAATAAACGCAGACCGCGGCGACGACAATCCACAGCGCGTTTATCTGCTCACCCCGGTTTAAAGCGATATAGCCGAGGGCGAAGGCTCCGATGACGGAGAGCAGCGCCCAGATAAGGTATTTCCCTGAATTATTCATTGTTGTGGTCCACCGGTAGGGTAATCAGGATGTTACATTTTGTTTCTAGATCACAACGCAGAATTTAACAACACCGAAACATCGCAGATGCCGTACACCCACAGAGATTTGTCTCACATTGCTAGCGAGATCACTTAAGGCAGGAAAATGAATGAAAGGGTTACCGTGAACGGTGCCGTTTTTTTTGTCGGGTGGCGGCTAACGCCTTACCCGACCTACAGATACGTAGCCAGTCTAAGCGCAGCGCGACCAGAGACGCTCCCGGATGGCGGCGCGCTGCGCCTTATCCGGGCTACCCATTGCGCCGATACGTAGCCCGGCTAAGCGTAGCGCAAGCCGGGGAAACAGCGGCTTCTTAGCCCAGCACCGCGGTGCCCAGACGACAGGTGCAACAGCGCCGCCCCTTCTCGTCATACACCACAATCTCCCAGCTCTGACTCTGGCGGCCAAGATGCAGCGGTCGGCATTCGCCGCGCACTTTCCCGCTGGAGACCGGACGATGGTGGGTAGCGTTAAGCTCGGTGCCCACCACGCACTGCCCTTCTTCGGTCATCAGCCAACCGGCCATCGAGCCCAGCGTCTCCGCCAGCGCCGCGGAGGCGCCGCCGTGCAGCAGGCCAAACGGCTGATGGGTGCGCGCATCCACCGGCATCTCCGCCTCCAGCAGCGCCTCCTCCAGCCGGGTGTAGATGATGCCAAGATGCGCCACCATGGTGTTTTCGCTACTGGCGTTCAGCGCCGCCAGCGTGAGCTCTCGCTTCCAGGCCATCTACGCCCCCAGCGTCGAGCCGCCATCAACCACGATATCCTGCAGCGTAATATGGCTGGCGTGAGAAGAGGCGAGGAACAGAATGGTATTGGCGATCTCCTGCGGGCGGGCGATTTTGCCCAGCGGGATGCCGAGCTTAAACTGCTCGCCGAAGCCGCGGATCCGCTGCTGCTCTGCATCGTCGCTGACCCACAGGGTGCGCTGCATATCGGTGTCGGTGGAGCCCGGCGACACCAGATTACAGCGCACCCCGCTGCCCGCCAGCTCAAGGCCGACGGTCAGCGCCAGGCTTTTCAGCGCCGCCTTCGAGGCGCCATAGGCGCTCATGCCGATGCGCGGCGTGTGCGCGGCATCGGAGGCGACGGTGACGATCGCCCCGCCCCGCTGGCGACGGAACTGGGCCATCGTCTGCTGAAACAGGTTGAACGCCCCGCCGACGTTGACCGCGAAGGTCTGCTGCCAGTCTTCCGCGCTCAGCTGGTCGGTAGCGCCCATGCGCAGGATCCCGGCGGCGTTCACCAGCACATCTAAACGCTCGGTGTTCGCCAACAGCCGGCTGCATGCCTCGCGTACCTGGTCGGCATCGGCGACGTCCAGCGTTTCGGTGGCAAACGGGTAGCTTTCGCCGTCAAAGGCGAGGTCGAACCCGGTGACGTTGGCCCCGGCCTCGACGAAAGCCAGCGCGGTGGCATAGCCAATCCCTTTACCTGCGCCGGTCACCCACACGGTCTGACCGCGAAAATCCAGCGCCGCCATTAGTGCACCTCGCGGGAGAGCAGCGCCCACCAGGCGTCGATGGTCGGGTTTTTCGCCAGCATAACGAAGTCGATATCGCCGTGCACTTTGCGCCAGCGGGCGGCCAGGGCCATCATCCGCACCGAATCCAGACCGTAATCGATCAGGTTTTCATCATCCATCGGTTCGTCGGATTCGTCGAGCAGCGGCAGGATCAGCGCGCGCAGCGCCGCTTTGGAGGCTGGGAGCGGCAGCAGCTCTTCGGTCATCACCACCCGTCCGGAGCGGCCGGCGACATATTTCAGCGCCATCAGGTGCTCTTCACGGCTGAAATCTGCCAGCGCGTCGGCGACAAAGAACGGTTTGATATCGCGCATAAAAGCATCGGTGGCGGTGGTCATGCAGCCGATATGGGCGTAAACGCCGGTGATGATCAGCTGATCGCGGCCGGTCTCTTTCAGCATCTCCTCCAGCGGCGAGCGATGAAACGCGCTGTAGCGCCATTTCACCAGCACGGTATCGTCTTCATCCGGCGCCAGCGCGGCAATCACCTGCTGCTGCTCCGGCGAGCGGGTCAGACCCGGCCCCCACATATCATTCAGCAGGGCGCGGTCTTCATCGCTCTGCTCTTTCGGCTGGGCGGTGTAGTACACCGGAATGCCGTTCTGTTTGCAGAAGTCGCGCAGGGCGGCGATATTAGCCACCACTTTCTCCATCATCGCGCTGTTTTCGCCCCAGAAGTTGAGGAAATACTCCTGCATATCGTGGATCAGCAGCGCGGCGCGCGACGGCTCAAAGGCCCAGTTGACCTTGTTCGCCGGGATATCGCTGGCTTCCGGCAGCGCATATGCCTGTAATTTAGGGATTGCCATTCTCTGTTCTCCTTCAGCCCAGCTTGCCTTCGGCCAGCCACTGACGTAATTGTTTTTTATCGACTTTGCCCACCGGCGTCAGCGGCAGCGCGGCAACGCACTCCACGCGGTCCGGCAGTTTAAATTCCGCCACCCCCTGCTCGCGCAGGAAGCGGCGCACGGCGACGGCGCGCAGCGGCGAGGTCGCCACCAGATAAGCGCAGCTCTTCTCGCCCAGCAGATTGTCTTCAATGCTAACCAGCGCGGCGTGGATCACCGCCTCATGGCGCAGCAGCAGGTTTTCGATCTCTTCAGCGGCGATCTTCTCGCCGCCGCGGTTGATCTGATCTTTTTCCCGGCCCTGGACGGTGATATACCCGTCTTCATCGATCGAAATCAGATCGCCGGAGCAGTAAAATCCGTCGGCATCAAAGGCTTCCGCGTTATGTTGCGGACTGTTGTAATAGCCGCGGAAGGTATAAGGACCGCGGGTCATCAGACGGCCAACTTCGCCGCGCGGCAGCGGGTTGCCGTCGGCATCCGCCACCCACACTTCGTCGTCCGGACACATCGGGCAACCCTGGGTATTGATGATCCGCTCCGGGCTATCGTTGAGGCGGGTGTAATTCACCAGCCCTTCCGCCATGCCGAACACCTGCTGCAGCTGGCAGCCGATTTCCGCCGGAATGCGCGCGGCGAGCGTCGCTGACAGGCGCGCGCCGCCGACCTGCAACAGCTGCAGCGATTGCAGCTGGGCGTTGCTGCCCCATTCGTGAATCGCCTGCAGCCACAGGCTGACCGCCGGCGGCACCAGCGAGGCAACGTTGATCTGATGTTGTTCAATCAGCGGGAAACAGAGCGTGGCGCTCGGGTCGGCGGCGAGGATCACCCGCCCGCCGGCGAGGAAGACGCCGAGCGAACCCGGGGAACTCATCGCATAGTTATGCGCCGCCGGCAGCGCGTTGAGGTAGCGCGTTTCAGCGTTAATCCCGCAGATCTCGTTGCTGCGGCGGATACTGTAGTCGTAATCGTTATGGGTGCGTGGGATAAGCTTCGGCGTCCCGGTGCTGCCGCCGGAGAGCTGGAAAAAGGCCACTTCGTCGGCAGGGGTTGGATTGGCGATAAAGTTATCCGCCGGGCGGTTAATCTCCGTCGCCAGATCGCGCTCGCCGCCGTCGTTACGCAACAGTGCGACGCGCAGGGAAGGATGTTCCGCGATAAACGCGTGGAGAAAGCTATCGTCAGCAAACAGCGCGTGCTCGCGATCGGCAATCAGCAGCGCCGGTTTAATCTGCGCGGCGTAGGCGTTAAGTTCGCTGCGCTGGTGGCTGAACAAAGCGTTCACTGGCGCGACGCCGATGCGCAGCAGCGCAAAGAAGGTCATGTAAAACTCGGCGACATTGCCCAACTGCACCAGCGCGGTCTCCCCGCGCTTCAGTCCCTGGCGCTGCAGCGAGCAGGCGAGGTTGTCCACCAGCTGGTTAAACTGGCGGTAGATAATCTGCCGCTCGCCATCGATAATCGCCACGGCGTCATTGTCCGCGTGACGGGTGATCAGATTGGTTAACGGCAGATCCTGCCAGTAGCCTTTTTGACGATAGCGGGCCGCAAACTCTTCCGGCCAACGGGTAAATGCAATCATCCTTGCCTCTTAGTTCAAGCCAAATACGTTAAGCATGGTGGTCAGTTTGACGCCGGTTTCGCGCCATTCGCCCAGCGGCGAGGAGGCCGGAACAATGCCCGCGCCGGCAAACAGGCGCAGCGTACGCTGCTGCAGACGCGCGCAGCGGATAGTCACCACCCACTCGCCGTTGCCTTCGTCATCGCACCAGCCGACGATGCCGCCGAACAGCTGGCGATCGAAGGGTTCCAGTTCAGCAATCAGGCGCTTCGCCGCCTGATGCGGGAAACCGCTCAGCGCCGGCGTCGGGTGCAACAGACAGGCCAGCGACATGGCGTTTTCTTCCGCCAGCGCGGTGCCTGCGATCGGCGTCGCCAGATGCCAGAGCGTCGGGGTGGTAATCAGCTGCGGCGACTCCGGTAGCGACAGCTGACTGCTGCGCGGGCCCAGCACGCTCTTCATCGCCTGGGTCACCAGCTCGTGCTCGTGGCGATCTTTGCCGGAGGCCAACAGCCTGTTGCCTGCTTCCCGGTCCAGCACATCGTCCGGCTGGCGACGGGCGGAGCCGGCCAGCGGCAGAGAGCTGAAGTGCTGTCCTTCTTTACGCAGCAGCAGCTCCGGGCTGGCGCCCAGCAGCACGCCGCCGTCGGAGAGCGGCACGTGGAAGTTAAAGCTGGCGGGGTTCTGGGCGATCAGTCGCTCCATCAGCGCGCCGCTGTCGACGCGGTCGCGGGTGGTAATATCGATAAGCCTTGATAGCACCACTTTGTCGACTTCCGGGGTGGCGGTCAGCGCGGCGGCGCGTTCCACCATGGCTAAAAACGCGTCCTGCTCCGGGATCTCCCGACGCTCCACCACCTCCATCGCCTCCAGCGGCGCGGCATAGCGGGCGGAACGCTGCTTTTCCGGGCGAGAGAACGCTTCCCAGCGCTCGGGGATATAGAGCTCGGAAGGCTGACAGGTGTCGAACGGGATAGCCCCGACCATCACCGGCTTGCGGATCCCCGCCGCCCGGGCCTCGGCAAAGGCGGCCGCCATCTGCTGCTGGAACTCGCCGTTCAGCGCATCGCCGCCAACGGCGGGCTGTGAGAAGCGACGGAAGCAGCCTGAAGTGGTAAAACTGCGGTACGGCGACATAAAGAAGAAGCTGTCCGGTGACAGGGTCCGGGTCGGTTTCTTTACATCCTCAGCCAGTGACGTTTCCATATCATCCTCCAAAAACGATAAAGATATTAAGAATAATTATCATTTATATTTTGGTTGGCTAACCTAAAAGGTATTGCCCGCCATGTCAACCGCGTTACGTCATGGCGCCGCCACTTTGGCTTGCATCCTGCTGACACAAAGTTGAAAATGAGACGCATTTATCACCTTTCAAATCAGGATGCGATGACGTGAACTTCTTTTCTTTCTGCCGCCGCGGTGCGCTGACCGGCATGCTGTTGCTTTTAGGAATTACCTCAGCCCAGGCGGCGGACTGGCCGCGCCAGGTCACCGACAGCTACGGGACGCATACCCTGCCGAGTCAGCCGCTGCGCATTGTCTCCACCAGCGTGACGCTTACCGGTTCGCTGCTGGCGATTGACGCTCCGGTGGTCGCCAGCGGCGCGACCACGCCGAACAACCGCGTCGCCGATAGCCAGGGCTTTCTGCGCCAGTGGAGCGAGGTTGCCAAAGCCCGCAAGCTGGCGCGGCTGTACATCGGCGAACCAAGCGCCGAAGCGGTGGCCGCCCAGATGCCGGATCTGATCCTGGTGAGCGCGACCGGCGGCGACTCCGCCCTGCCGCTGTACGATCAGCTTAAAACCATCGCCCCGACGCTGGTCATCAACTATGACGATAAAAGCTGGCAAACCCTGCTCACCCAGCTGGGGCAGATCACCGGTCATGAACAACAGGCCAGCGCGCGCATTGCCGACTTCAATAAACAGCTCGTTTCGTTAAAAGAAAAAATGAAACTGCCGCCGCAGCCGGTGACCGCCCTGGTCTATACCGCCGCCGCGCACAGCGCCAATATCTGGACGCCGGAATCGGCTCAGGGGCAGATGCTCGAACAGCTGGGCTTTAGCCTGGCGACGCTGCCGGGCGGCCTGCCCGCCAGCCATAGCCAGGGTAAACGCCACGATATCGTGCAACTGGGCGGGGAGAACCTCGCGGCCGGTCTGAACGGCCAGAGCCTGTTCCTGTTCGCCGGCGACCAGAAAGATGCGGATGCCATCTACGCTAACCCGCTGCTGGCGCATCTCCCGGCGGTCGCAGGCAAACGCGTCTACCCGCTGGGCACCGAGACCTTCCGCCTTGACTACTACAGCGCTCTGCTGGTGCTCCAGCGTCTCTCCAGCCTGTTCGGCTAACGCGGGCTGCGCCATCAGGACGGGCACTCGGCCTGCACACCTTGCCGGGCGGCGCGGCGCTTGCCCGGCCTGCTGAGCTTGCACCGGCCTGCCGTACCCCAGGCCCGGTAAGGCGCAGCCGCCACCGGGCATCAGGCCGGGGCACGCAACCTGAACTCTTTGCCGGGCGGCGCTGCGCTTGCCCGGCCTACAATGCCAGCGTCCTCCAGTCCAGACCGTAGGCCCGGTAAGGCGCAGCCGCCACCGGGCAAGCGCACCCTACTTAACTTTCGTTGACAATTTCCGGGCGCTGGAAACGGCGCAGCTCGCGTAGCAGCCCAACCAGCAGCACACCGACAAGCGCCAGCGCCCAGCCGCTGGCGCTGGCGGATGCCGCCGGCGTCATCACCGCCCCTAAGCCGCCGAGCAGCGCCGCGCCGATGGCGTCGCCGGTGACGTTTTGCGCGGTCCACAGACCGTTAATCCGCCCGAGCATATGTTCCGGCGTCTGGGTCTGGATCAGGGTGTACTGCAGCAGCGAGCTAATAGCGCTCAGCCAGCCAAACAGCGCCAGGCACAGCGCGCCCAATGCCCAGTGCGGCATCAGGCTGAACAGCGCAATGGCGACAAACGATCCCACCGTGGTCGCCAGCATCAGCGCGCCCGGCCGCACCGTCTGGGCCAGCTGGCCGCTGGTCAACGCCCCCAGCGCCGCACCGAGCGGAATAGCGGCGTACAACAGGCCAATCTGTCCGGCCGACATCTGCCAGCTACCGGCCAGCGCCGGATAGAGCACCCGCACCGCGCTGGCCATGGTCAGCAGACCGCCAAGCAGCGCAATCCCGCCGATAAGCGGGCTCCGGCAGAGGAAGGTCAGCCCCGCCAGCAGGGAGCGCAGCGGATGCTCGCGCGGCTGCGGAGGCGGCGGCAGCTGCGGCAGACGCAGCAGGGTTAAGGTGGTGATAAAGGTCCCCGCCGCCGCCAGGCCAAAGTTCCAGGCCACGCCGCCGGTGGCCAGCAGCAGGCCGCCGATCATCGGCGAAATCACCGAGCCCAGGCGCACCGTCAACATAGTGATGGCCCCGGCCTGCATCAGGTTTTCCCGTCCCACCAGCGCCGGGGTCGCCGCCAGCAGCGCGGTCACCCCCAACGAGGCGAAGAACCCGTCCCAGATCCCCAGCAGGTAGATCGCCGCCAGCGACGGCTCCGGCAACAGGGCGTTCAGACACAGGCCGACAAAGCCCACGCCGCAGGTGCCGCGCGCCAGCAGGATCAGGCGTTTACGTTCATAGCGGTCAGCCAGCACGCCCCCCACCATCAGACCAACAAACATCGACGCCCCGGTCAGCGTCACCGACAACCCGACCTGCCAGGTCGAATGGGTCATCATCTGGATCTGCACCGGAATGGCCACGCCCAGCAGGCCAAGCGACAGAATAGAGATAAAGCGAGCGATAAAAACGGCGCGAAACGCCGGGTGAGTTTTCAGCAGGCTGAGATTGAGCAGCCAGGATTGTCGGTTCATTACAGCGCCTTGTCGTTATTTTTAATACCCTTTTTACTGTGGGTCATGCTACCATAGCTGAATAAAATCGATAACGATAATTACTATCATTATCATATCAGGGATGTCAGTTATGTCGTTTTCTACGACCGCGGTACGCTCTGTCGCCGTGCCCGGATTGTTGCTATTACTCGCCTTAGCCGCCGCGCTTAGCCTGACCATCGGCGCCAAATCGTTGCCGATCGGCACGGTATTCACCGCCTTCAGCGGAACCTGTCAAAGCGCTGATTGCACTATCGTGCTGGACGCGCGCCTGCCGCGCACTCTGGCCGGTCTGCTGGCCGGCGTCGCCCTCGGCCTCGCCGGCGCGCTGATGCAAACGCTCACCCGCAACCCGTTGGCCGACCCCGGCCTGCTGGGGGTCAACTCCGGCGCCAGCTTCGCCATCGTCCTCGGCGCGGCGCTGTTCGGGATCACTTCCCCGCAGGAGCAGCTGCTGCTGGCGTTCTGCGGCGCGCTCTGCGCCTCGCTGCTGGTAGCCTTTACCGGCAGCCAGGGCGGCGGTCAGCTGAGCCCGGTGCGCCTCACTCTCGCCGGGGTCGCCCTTGCGGCGGTACTCGAGGGGCTGTCCAACGGCATCGCCCTGCTCAACCCGGACGTCTACGATCAGCTACGCTTCTGGCAGGCCGGTTCGCTGGATATCCGCACCCTGCAAACGCTGAAAATTGTCCTGCTGCCGGTAGTGGTGGCGGGGATCGCCGCTCTGCTGCTGAGCCGGGCGCTGAACAGCCTGAGCCTGGGCAACGATACCGCCACCGCCCTCGGCAGCCGCGTCGCCCGCACCCAGCTGATCGGCCTGATCGTCATCACCGTCCTGTGCGGCAGCGCCACCGCCGTCGTCGGCCCCATCGCCTTTATCGGCCTGATGATGCCGCATATGGCGCGCTGGCTGGTGGGGGCCGATCATCGCTGGTCGCTGCCGGTCACCCTGCTCGCCACCCCGGCCCTGCTGCTGTTTGCCGACGTGATTGGCCGCCTGCTGGTGCCCGGCGAACTGCGGGTATCGGTGGTGAGCGCCTTTCTCGGCGCGCCGGTGCTGATCTGGCTGGTGCGCCGCCAGCCGCGGGGAGGTGGCCTGTGATTGCCCCGTCCCGCCGCCTGATAGCCAGCTGTCTGCTGCTAATGGCCGCCAGCCTGCTGATTTCCCTGCTCGGGCTGGCGCAAGGCCCGGTGCCCCTGACGATTGACCAGGTGTTCTCGGCGCTGTTCGGCGATGCGCCGCGCAACGTCGCGATGGTGGTGAACGAATGGCGGCTGCCGCGGGTGTTAATGGCGCTGCTCATCGGCGCCGCGCTCGGCGTCAGCGGCGCCATTTTCCAGTCGCTGACCCGTAACCCGCTCGGCAGCCCGGACGTGATGGGCTTTAACACCGGCGCCTGGAGCGGCGTGCTGGTGGCAATGGTCCTCTTCGGCCAGAACCTGACGGCGATCGCCCTGGCGGCGATGGCCGGCGGGGTGCTGACCTCGCTGGTGGTCTGGCTGCTGGCCTGGCGCAACGGGATCGAAACCTTCCGCCTGATCATTATCGGCATCGGCGTGCGCGCCATGCTGGTGGCATTCAACACCTGGCTGCTGCTGCGCGCCTCGCTGGAGACCGCCCTTTCTGCGGGCCTGTGGAACGCCGGATCGCTCAACGGCCTGACGTGGGGTAAAACCTGGCCGTCGGCGCCGCTGATCCTGCTGATGCTGGTGAGCAGCGCCCTGCTGGTTCGCCGGATGCGGCTGCTGGAGATGGGCGACGATACCGCCTGCGCGCTGGGGGTGCAGGTCGAGCGTTCGCGCCTGCTGCTGATGCTGGTGGCGGTGGTGCTCACCGCCGCCTCGACGGCGCTGGCCGGGCCGATCTCATTTATCGCGCTGGTGGCGCCGCATATCGCCCGCCGCCTGAGCGGCACGGCCCGCTGGGGACTGACCCAGTCGGCCCTGTGCGGCGCTCTGCTGCTGGCGCTGGCCGATTACGGCGCCCAACGGCTGTTTATGCCGTGGCAGCTGCCGGTTGGCGTGTTAACCGTCAGCCTCGGCGGTATTTACCTTATTGCATTGTTGATTCAGGAGTCCCGCAAAAAATGAGTGCTGTCCCCTCCCGTTTGCGCGGCGAGCAGTTAACCCTGGCCTACGGGAACAAGACCATCGCCGAGTCGCTGAACGTGACCATCCCTGACGGTCACTTCACCGCCATTATCGGCCCCAACGGCTGCGGCAAGTCGACGCTATTGCGCACCCTCAGTCGCCTGATGACGCCCGCCAGCGGCCACGTCTGGCTCGACGGCGCGCAGATCCAGCAGTACGCCAGTAAAGAGGTTGCCCGCCGCATCGGGCTGCTGGCGCAGAATGCCACCACTCCTGGCGATATCACGGTGCAGGAGCTGGTGGCCCGCGGGCGCTATCCGCACCAGCCGCTGTTTACCCGCTGGCGCAAAGAAGATGAAGAGGCGGTGAACAAGGCGATGCGGGCGACCGGGATCAGCGATCTGGCGCTGCAGAGCGTCGACACGCTTTCCGGCGGCCAGCGGCAGCGGGCGTGGATTGCGATGGTGCTGGCCCAGGAAACGGCGATTATGCTGCTGGATGAGCCGACCACCTGGCTGGACATCAGCCATCAGATCGACCTGCTGGAACTGTTGAGCGAGCTGAATCGCGAGAAGGGCTATACCCTGGCGGCGGTGCTGCACGATCTTAACCAGGCCTGCCGCTACGCCACCCACCTGATCGCCCTGCGCGACGGCAGGATCGTCGCCGAGGGGGCGCCGAAGGAGATCGTCACCGCCGATCTGATTGAACGGATTTACGGTCTGCGCTGCACGATCATTGAAGATCCGGTGGCGCATACGCCGCTGGTGGTCCCGCTGGGCCGCCGGTAATCTCCTCTTTCCCCGGCTTGCGCTACGCTGAGCCGGGCTACCTGCTGTAGCCCGAACTCAACCGTTACCCCAGAATCTCCCTGACCACCGGACCGATGGCCTCAAAGGCCTGCGGGGAGATGATATCGACGTGGGCGCAGTTCTGGCTGAACACCTCCAGTTCCCCCACCCACGGGCCCCATACGACCTGCGGATCCATCCCCTCCTGCCGCGTCTTCTCCGCCACGAACAGCGTCGCCTTGCCGTCAAACTTCGCGCTATGCGCGGTGGTTAACAGCCGCACCGCATCGGCATAGTTGCCTTCGATGGCGCTGAACAGCTCGCCGGAGGCTTGCCCCTGCTGGGCGGCGAGGAACGCTTCGCGCTCGCGGTCGATCTCCGCCAGTACCTCGGGATCCAGCCCGTTGGCCTCTTTCTCTGCCCAGTTTTGCGTCTCCGGCGGCCAGGTATCCAGCAGGCCGAGGAAGGCCACCGCTTCGCCGCGCTGGCGCAAGCGGGCGGCAATCCCCTGGGCTAAGGTGCCGCCCAGCGAATACCCGAACAGGTAATAAGGGCCGTGCGGCTGCTGCGCCAGCAGCGTGCGCAGATGATGCTCGCACACCTCGTCGAGGCTGGCGGCGCTGGCCATCGGCCCCTGCGGGCGCGGCGACTGAATACCGGTAATCGACCAGCGCGGGCTGAGATAGCGCGCCAGGACGCTGAACTGCCAGGCGAAGCCGGAGGCGGGATGGAAGCAGAACAGCGTCGGGCCGTCGCTCTCGCGCAGCGGCAGAAGCGTATCCAGCCCCAGGCGCTGGGCCTGCTCATCGCTGAGATCGGCGGCCAGCAGCGCGCTCAGTTTGCCCACCGTCGAGGCCACCATCACCTGCCCCGGGGTCACCTGCCGCGCCAGCTGGCGGCTGAGCTGTGCCGCCAGGCGCATCGCCAGCAGCGAATGACCGCCAAGGGCGAAGAAATCGGCGTCGATATCGTTCACCTCGCAGCCCAGCAGCTGGCTGAAGGCGGCGGCGACAAGAGTTTCCATGCCGGGCTCCGGCGGCCGGCCGCTGCGCTCGCCGCCGAGGGTCGGCAGCGGCAGCGCTTTGCGGTCCAGTTTGCCGTTGGCGCTCAGCGGCAGCTCAGCGAGCTGCATCAGCACCACCGGCACCATATGCGGCGGCAGCTGTTCCGCCAGCCGCGCTTTCAGCGCCGCGGTATCCAGCGGCAGGCCGGAGTCAGAGACCAGATAGCCCACCAGCTGTCGGGCATCACCGCCGGTCGCCGCCGCCTGGTTGAAGACGCAGGCGTGACTCACCGCCTGCCCCACGTCCGGCAGGGCCGACATCACCCGATCAATCTCGCCAAGCTCGATGCGCTGCCCGCGGATCTTCAGCTGATCGTCGCTGCGGCCAAGGTACTCCACCGCGCCGTTCGTCAGCCAGCGCGCCACGTCGCCGGTGCGATACATCCGCTCGCCGGGGGCAAACGGGTCGGCGATAAAGCGGCTGGCGGTGAGATCCGGGCGCCCCAGATAGCCCTGCGCCAGCTGGATGCCGGTGAGATAAAGATCCCCCGCCACCCCCGGCGGTACCGGGCGCATCGCGGCATCGAGAATGCGCAGCCCGGTGTTCCACACCGGCCAGCCAATCGGCACGCTGCTGCCGGTCACCGCCGCCAGCTCAGGGCCGCAGGCCGGATACCAGCTGACGTCCACCGCCGCCTCCGTCGGGCCGTACAGGTTATGCAGCGGCGCGCCGGTCAAGCGCTCCCACTCGCGGCACAATTCCGTCGGCAGCGCTTCGCCGCTGCAGAATACCCGCCGCAGCGTGCGGCAGGCAGCGACGCTGTCGGCATCCAGCGAGGCGACAAACGCCGCCAGCATCGACGGCACAAAGTGGGTGGTGGTCACGCCGTAGCGGGCGAAGAACTGCTGCATCGCCTGCGGGTCGCGGTGCGCCTCCGGCTCGGCCATCACCAGCTGCGCGCCGGCGATAAACGGCCACCAGAATTCCCACACCGACACGTCGAAACTGCACGGCGTTTTCTGCGCCACCACGTCGTCCGCAGATAACGGATAGCGATCCTGCATCCACAGCAGGCGGTTGACGATGGCGGTCTGGCCGACCATCACCCCTTTCGGCCGCCCGGTGGAGCCGGAGGTAAAGATGATGTAGGCGGTATGGTCTGGTTTTGACAGCGCCAGCGGCGCCTCATCCCCGGCGGCCAGCGGCTGCTGGTAGCAGAGGCTTTCCAGCCCGGGGATATCGCTGAAGCGGGCCAGTTGATCCTCCGTGGCGATCAGCAGCGACGGCCGGGCGTCTTCCAGCATCATCCGCAGGCGGTCGTCCGGGTAGCCGGTGTCCAGCGGCAGCCAGGCGGCCCCCGCTTCGACAATGCCGTGCAGCGCCAGGGTCAGGAACACCGAGCGCGGCAGGGCCACCGCCACGCTGTCGCCCGGCTTCACGCCGCGCTGACGCAGCAGCTGCGCGAGCGCCACCACCTGCTGACGCATCTCGCGATAGCTGAACTGCCAGCGGGCGTCCGCCAGCGCCGGCGCATCCGGGGTCTTCCGCGCCTGGTCGGCCACCAGCGCGCTGAGGGTGGTGGCAGGCAGCGGCACAGCGGTATCGTTGACCGCCGCCAGCCGGGCCAGCTCGTCGGCGGAGAGCATCTCTGCTTCGCCGCAGCGCAGCGCCGGATCGGCGGCGAACTGCGCCAGCAGCGCGGTCAGTCGCGCCATGTGGCGACGGAGCTCGGCTTCGTCGTACCGGGCCTTGTTGGCGAGGATCTCCAGCGACAGCCCGCCGGTCTCATCCGGGAACAGCGCCAGCTCGAGATCGTTGACCGGGCCGGTGGCGAGGGTGTGGGTCACTGCCTGCACACCATCGATATCCAGCTGGTAATCAAAGACTTTGACGTTCAGCACCGGGCCGAACAGCGGTTCGTCCCCTGCCGCTTTGCCGCTGTCGCGGACGATCTGCTCGGCGTCATAGCGCTGATGGCGGCGCATCTTTTTCAGCTGAGCGGCGAGGCGCATCGCCAGGTCCGCCAGCGTCTCCCGGGCGTCAATATGCACCGCCAGAGGCAGGACATTGAGCACCGGCCCCGTCGAGGTCAGCGCGGCTGAACCCATCCGGCGCATAAAGATAAAGCCCGCCGCGTAGTCCATCCGGTTGCACAGGCGGCCCAGCCACAGCGTGGTGAGCGCCAGCGCCAGATCAGCGGGCTGACACTGCGGCGCATGGCTGGCCAGGCGGCGGAAGCCGTCGGCGTTCATCTCCAGCTTCATCCGCCAGATATCGCTCCCGGCGGCGCGCCCGCCCAGCGGCGCGGCAGAGAGTGAGGCAGGCGCCGGTAACGCCTGGCGCTGGGCCTGCCAGAAAGCTTTATCCCGCTGCCAGGCCTCGCTGCCGGCGTAGCGCTGGTACTCGTCCACCACCTCGGCGAAGGGGGTGAAAGGCGACTCAGGAGTAGCTTCCCCCCGCTGACAGGCGCGATAAATGGCGGCGATCTGCCGGGTTATCGCCGGGAAGCTGAAGCCATCCACCAGCAAGTGGTGATAACGCTGATACCAGTACCAGCAGTCGTCGCCGACGCGCAGCAGTTGATGGCACACCAGCGGGTTGCCGCCGTCGACGCGCAGATCCTGCGCCAGATCCGCCTGCATCCGCTCCGTGGCGGCGCGATGCGGATCCGGCGCCGTCCGCAGGTCAATGATCGACGGTTCGGCAAAGGTGCGGTCGGCCGCCAGCCACTGCCAGACTTCCCCCTCCTCTTCCTCAAAGCGCAGGCTGAGGGTGTCCGCCTGCTGCAGACCGGCGACAATCGCTTTTCCCAGCAGCGTCGGGTCGAGGGCGCCGCGTAGTTCAACATAGTGGGCCACGCTCCAGGCGCCTGGCAGAGTGGAGAGGCGCTCGGCCATCCAGATCCCCGGCTGCGCGGCAACCAGCGGTAAACGAGTGGTCATTGTCAGCTCCTTATGACGCATGATGGGCGGGGGTCAGTGTCGACCAGTTGGCCGCCAGCCAGGCGTTGCAGGCCTCGGCCGACTGCGGGGGGCACACCACCGTCCAGCCGGCAGGCAGGTCGCAGTGCGCCGGCCACAGGCTGTACTGCTGTTGATCATTGCGCAGAATGTAAAACTGCCCTTGCGGATTGTCGAAGGGGTTACTGAATTGCATATCAAACTCCTGTCGTAAAACGCGATGCTAAGGGTGCGACAGCAGAGGCTGCCAGAGCTGGATAAGCCCTGCCGTCAGCCCGCCGCGCCAGCAAAGCGCATCATGCCCGCCGTCAACCTGACGCCAGAAAATCGTCTGCTGTGTTGTGGTGAGTTGCGCCAGTAGCGCCTGGTTCGCGCGAAAAATAATCGGTTCGCGTTGGCCCGCTTCCAGCCAGATGCGCAGCCCGGCCGCGGACACCTCACCCTGGCGAAGCTGTTCGCCGATAAAGCCCATCCCGCGGCCATCACGGTGCGGCCACCAGTAGGAGCCTGACTGGCTGAGCACGCAGCCAAAGCGCTGCGGCCAGTTGAGAGCGGCGAACATCGCCGCCAGACCGCCGAAGCTTTGCCCGGCCGCCACCGTCCGATCCGGGCGGTCGCTGAACGGGGCATAGCCGTGGACCAGCGGCAGGAGCTCCTCCTGCACCGCCAGCCAGAAATCGCGGTGACAGGGCAGCTCAACCCCGCGGCGCTGGTTGTCGATCGCGTCGATCAGCAGGTAGACCGCCGGCGGCAGTCTCCCCTCGCGGGTCAGGGCGGCCAGCGGCGACCACACCGGCATGCTCTCGGCCCAGAACTGGCCGTCGAGCAGGATCGCCAGCGGCCGCGTTTGCGGGTCGACAGCCTCGCCGGTGGTGTAGATCCAGACCCGGCGATGGTTGCCCAGACGCGCGCTGCGCCACTCAAGGCAACGGGCGGCAGGATGCGCCTCATTAAGCGGGTCCCAGCCGGGCTGCGCGGGGGCCTGCGGCATCTCCAGGGCGGACACGCCATGGCCGCGTCCGCCCCGCCAGCTGTGCGGGTTCAGCGGATCGGCTATCGCCCGCGGCAGCAGTTTGCGCCAGCCTTCGCGTAGCAGCGCGCGGTCGGGCGCATCAGCGCTGAACACCTCAGGGGAAAAATCATCGTCACGGTCGGAGGGAATAAAACAGTAGCTGCCGCGCCAGGTCGGCGACAGCGTAGTGCGCCAGAACCAGGCGTCGGTCCCGGGGAGACGTTGCAGCGATTGCGGACGCGCATTCTGATGGTGGTCGGTCACGCCGGTGATATAGAGCCATACCCGACGATGGGGAGAGCGGGTTTCATCCCCCGCCGGGTCCCGCCACCAGAACGTTACCTCGATGGCGTCATCCACTGCGCGGCACTGCGGCCCCCGCAGGGTTTGCCACCACTCCTCGCTTCCTGTCCTTAACATTCTGTCATTAACCCTATGTATAGCGTGACTTTTTTAATTAATTGCCATTATTTATTGATAATATTATTGATAACTATTTGCATTTGCAATAGCGTATTAGCGCGCCGTGGGAAGCGCGTCTTTCATCAGAACATGTCAAATCGGGCTTATTCAGCCAGCGACGGAGTGCCTTTGCCCGCTTTTGGCAACATTTATGCCGCCTCCCCTCCCGGTGGGAAGGGGCGTTTGGGGAACGTGGCGACAAAAAGCAGGAATAACAATGAATAACAGGATCAAATCCCTGGCCTTGCTGGTCAATCTGGGAATTTACGGGGTTGCTTTTCCGTTAAGCGCAGCGGAAACCGCCACCGACGATAAAAACAGCGCCGCTGAAGAGACCATGGTGGTCACCGCCGCCGAGCAGAACCTGCAGGCGCCGGGCGTCTCCACCATCACCGCCGATGAGATCCGCAAACGCCCCCCGGCGCGCGACGTCTCGGAGATCATTCGCACCATGCCGGGAGTCAACCTGACCGGCAACTCCACCAGCGGCCAGCGCGGCAACAACCGCCAGATTGATATCCGCGGCATGGGCCCGGAAAATACCCTGATCCTGATCGACGGCAAGCCGGTCACCAGCCGCAACTCCGTGCGCCTTGGCTGGCGCGGCGAGCGCGACACCCGCGGCGATACCAGCTGGGTGCCGCCGGAGATAATCGAACGTATCGAAGTGATTCGCGGCCCGGCCGCCGCCCGCTACGGCAACGGCGCCGCCGGCGGCGTGGTGAATATCATCACCAAAAAAACCGGCGATGAGTGGCACGGCTCATGGAACACCTATATGAACGCCCCGGAGCACAAGGATGAAGGCTCCACCAAACGCACTAACTTCAGCCTCAGCGGCCCGCTGGGCGGCGATTTTAGCTTCCGCCTGTTCGGTAACCTCGACAAAACGCAGGCCGACGCCTGGGATATCAACCAGGGCCATCAGTCCGAGCGTACCGGGATCTATGCCGATACTCTGCCGGCCGGACGCGAAGGGGTGAAAAACAAAAACATCGATGGTCTGGTGCGCTGGGAATTCGCTCCGATGCAGTCGCTGGAGTTTGAGGCCGGCTACAGCCGCCAGGGCAACCTCTACGCCGGCGATACCCAGAACACCAACTCCAACGACCTGGTAAAAGAGAACTACGGCAAAGAGACCAACCGTCTGTATCGCAACACCTACTCGGTTACCTGGAACGGCGCCTGGGACAACGGGGTGACCACCAGCAACTGGGCGCAGTACGAGCGCACCCGCAACTCGCGCAAAGGCGAAGGCCTGGCCGGCGGCACCGAGGGGATCTTTAACAGCAACCAGTTCACGGATATCGATCTGGCGGATGTGATGCTGCACAGCGAAGTCAGCATTCCCTTCGACTATCTGGTTAATCAGAACCTGACGCTGGGCAGCGAGTGGAACCAGCAGCGGATGAAGGATAACGCCTCCAATACCCAGGCGCTGTCGGGAGGCGAAATTCCGGGCTACGACAGCACCGGCCGCAGCCCGTACTCGCAGGCGGAAATCTTCTCGCTGTTCGCCGAGAACAACATGGAGCTGACCGACACCACCATGCTGACTCCGGCGCTGCGTTTCGATCATCACAGCATCGTGGGCAATAACTGGAGCCCGTCCCTCAACCTGTCGCAGGGCCTGTGGGATGACTTCACGCTGAAGATGGGCATCGCCCGCGCCTATAAAGCGCCGAGCCTGTATCAGACCAACCCGAACTACATTCTCTACAGTAAAGGCCAGGGCTGCTACGCCAGTAAAGACGGCTGCTATCTGCAGGGTAACGACGACTTAAAAGCCGAGACCAGCATCAACAAAGAGATTGGCCTCGAGTTTAAACGCGACGGCTGGCTGGCGGGCGTCACCTGGTTCCGCAACGACTACCGCAACAAGATTGAAGCGGGCTATGCCCCGGTCTATCAAAACAATAAAGGTACCGATCTCTACCAGTGGGAAAACGTGCCGAAAGCGGTGGTGGAAGGTCTGGAGGGGACGTTGAACGTTCCGGTGAGCGAGACCGTCAACTGGACCAACAACATCACCTATATGCTGCAGAGTAAGAACAAAAAGACCGGCGATCGTCTGTCGATTATCCCGGAATACACGCTGAACTCCACCCTGAGCTGGCAGGTTCGCGATGACGTTTCGCTGCAGTCGACCTTCACCTGGTACGGCAAGCAGGAGCCGAAGAAGTACAACTACAAGGGTCAACCGGTCACCGGCAGCGAGAAGAACGAGGTCAGCCCCTACAGCATCCTCGGCCTGAGCGCGACCTGGGACGTCACCAAATACGTCAGTCTGACCGGCGGCGTGGATAACGTCTTCGACAAGCGCCACTGGCGCGCGGGCAACGCCCAGACCACCGGGGGCGCCACCGGCTATATGTATGGCGCCGGCGCCGAGACCTATAACGAATCGGGCCGCACCTGGTATATGAGCGTCAACACCCACTTCTGATAGCGGGTTCTCCCTCCCCCGCCCTTGCTGGACAAAGGGCGGGGGCAACCGCGGTTACCTTACCCTATGCGCCACCATCGCACCGTTTTGCCTCTGGCCGGCTATACCATCCAGCAGATCGACTTCGACCCGGCGACTTTCCAGCCTGAAGATCTGTTCTGGCTGCCCTATCACGCCAGCCTGACCGGGTGGGGCCGCAAGCGGCAGGCGGAGCACCTGGCCGGACGCATCGCCGCGGCATACGCCCTGCGCGAGGTGGGGGAGAAACGGCTTCCCGCCATCGGCGATCGGCGCCAGCCGCTGTGGCCCACGCCCTGGTTCGGCAGCATAAGTCATTGCGGCCAGCGCGCGCTGGCGGTGATCGCCGATCGGCCGGTGGGCGTCGATATCGAGCGCCGGTTTACCCCACAGCTGGCCGCGGAGCTGGAGAGCAGCATTATCAGCCCGGCGGAAAAAACGGCGCTGCTGCGCAGCGGCCTGCCCTACCCGCTGGCGCTGACGCTGGCGTTTTCGGCAAAAGAGAGTGGGTTTAAGGCCTGCGATACCGACGTACAGGCGGGCGTCGGTTTTAACGATTTTACGCTGGCTGCAATAAAGGAAGGAAATCTGCGTCTTCGGCTCTCCACCGTGGAGTATCGGCTGCAATGGATTCAGGCAGGGGAATACATCATCACGCTCTGCGCGCCGTAAAAAAACCCGCGCGGCATCCCGCACGGGTTATCGGTTTTAGACGGCGAAAAATCAGCGCATTTTCTGCGCCAGCTCCGCGACGGAAGCGGCATCGAAACCGTGGTGTTTACGCAGCCAGCCGCGATCTGCCGCCGCCGCATACTCACCATCCGGGATCCCCAGACGTTTGAGCGGGATACCCACCCCAGCCTCAGCCAATACTTCCGCCACCAGGCTGCCCAGCCCGCCGTTGACGTTATGCTCTTCGACGGTGATCACCGAGCCGCACGGCCGGAGTGCCGCCAGCAGCGCCGCGGTATCGCAGGGTCGGATCGACGGCACGCTGACCACTTTCGCCTGGATACCGAGGTCGGTAAGCTGCTGCGCCGCCTCCACCACCTCATGCACCGTCGAACCGGTGGCCACCAGCGCGACGTCCTCGCCTTCGCGCAGGGTCAACACGGCGCCGGGAACAAAGCGATACGACTCGTCAAGCAGCTCCGGCAGCGCCTTGCCATCGAGACGAATATAGACCGGGCCCTGATAAGCAAGAGCATAGTCGATGATCTGCCGACATTCGCGCGGCGTGGAGGGGGCGAAGATCTGGATATTGCCGAAGCCGCGCATCACCGCCAGGTCATCAATTGAATGGTGGGTGCTGGCCAGCGGACCGTAGCTGGCCCCGGCGTTTAGGCCAAACAGCTTGACGTTGGTGTTGTTGTAACAGACATCCACTTTGATTTGCTCATTGGCCCGCGAGATAAGAAACGGCGCAGCGTTACAGGTCACCGCCACTTTTCCGCCCAGCGCCAGACCGGCGGCGGTGCCGACCATGCTCTGCTCGGCGATGCCGACGTTCACCAGCCGGCCGGGGAACTGTTTAATAAACGGCGCGATTTTGGCCGTTGACGTGGAGTCGGCTACCACCGGCACCAGATCGACGCCGCGCTCCACGGCGGCGATAAAGGCTTCGACCATGACGTTAGCCAGGTGTTCTGCATTACTCATCTTTCAGTTCCTCCAGTGCCAGTGCAATTTCTTCGCCTTTCGGCACCCGGTGGTGCCACTCCGGGCGCCCCTGGATAAAGGAAATACCGGCACCTTTCGTGGTGTTGGCAATAATAACGTTGGGTTTACCTTCCTGTTTCAGCCCCTCGATGGCCGCGACCAACGAGGCCATATCGTTCCCCTCGCATTCGCTGACCGCCATGCCGAAGGCGCGCCATTTGTCGGCCAGCGGATCGGTATTCATGATCTCGCGCGTCGGCCCGGCCAGTTGGAGATTGTTCTTATCATTAATAATGACCAGGTTATCCAGACCGTAGTGCGCCGCCGCCAGGGCGGCTTCCCAGTTACTGCCTTCCGCCAGTTCGCCGTCGCCGGTGATCAAAAAAATGCGGCGGGTGCTGTTGCTTTTCTTCGCGGCCAGCGCCAGCCCCACCGCAACAGGCAAACCGTGGCCCAGCGCGCCGGTGTTGAGCTCGATGCCCGGCGTTTTTTGCCGCACCGGGTGGCCGGGGAGATGGGAATTGGCATGCTGGTAGGTCTCCAGCCACTCGACCGGGAAGAAGCCGGCTTCCGCCAGGACGCAGTAGTAGCAGCCCACGGCGTGGCCTTTCGACTGGATGTAGATATCGCGCTGCGGGTCGTCGAGCCGGTCCGGCGCGACGTTAAGGACGCGGAAATAGAGCGCGGTTAACAGTTCGACCTGCGAAAGGTCAGCCCCGGTGTGGCCGCCGGCCGGACTATTGGCGTTTAAGCGCACAATATGGCGCCGCACCGCGCGGGCTTTACGCTCCAGCGTCTGAATATCATATCTGTAGGGATTCATTTCACACCTCTGAATTTATTTTCAGCATGGAATATTTATTCCAGCAAGGACTAAAAAAACCAGATATCCCTATGCCGGGTGGTAAGCCTTCTGCCACAGCGCCCTACTCAGGAACATTCTGCCTCCCGCTCCAGGCGAAGCCCGGATAAACACATTGACTCGAAATCGCCTTGAATATATATTCAATAATGATTCTTTATTCGATTATGGCCTGGCTGTTTTGTTTTTGTCCATAGTCGATTTTGAGGATTGGCAAAAGTTAGACGCCTGTCACACTTAAGTCTGATTTTTTTTCGCGTATGATAAAAGTCACTACGATAATGGCTGCAGCTAACCGCCTGAAGAAAGGCGATAAATGATTTTCGAGGATTAATATGGCTAAGCAGGATGAACAACGGCTATTGGTTAAGATTGCCACGCTTTACTATCTGGAAGGACGAAAGCAGTCTGATATCGCCCAACTTCTCTCGCTGTCTCAGTCATTTGTCTCCCGCGCCATTACCCGCTGCCAGAAAGAAGGCGTCGTCAAGATCAGCGTCGTTCAGCCGTCCAACATCTTTCTGAAGCTCGAAAAAGGGCTTGAGGATCGCTACGGCCTTAAGCAGGCGGTGGTGGTGGATACCGAGGAAGAGGCCAGCGATCATACCATCAAGCGGGCGATTGGCTCCGCCGCCGCCCACTATCTGGAAACCCGGCTGCGGCCAAAAGATCTGATTGGCGTCTCCTCGTGGAGCTCAACCATTCGCGCGATGGTCGATGAAGTTCATGCGCAAAACCTGAAAGCCAGCGGCGTGATCCAACTGCTCGGCGGCGTCGGGCCAAACGGTAACGTGCAGGCGACGATTCTTACCCAGACCCTCGCCCAGCGCCTGAATTGCGACGCCTGGCTGCTGCCGTCACAGAGCATCGAAGGATCCATGGAGGAGCGCAACCGGCTGCTGGCCAGCAAAGACGTCGCTGACGTGGTGTCGCGCTTTGATGAAGTGGATATCGCCATCGTCGGCATCGGCATTCTCGAACCCTCTCAACTGCTGAAAACCTCCGGTAACTACTATCACGAAGATATGCTGCAGGTGCTGGCGGCGCGCGGCGCGGTGGGTGATATCTGCCTGCACTACTACGACAAAAACGGCCATCCGGTGTTACGCGATGATGAAGATCCGGTGATCGGTATGGCGCTGGAGAAGGTCAAAAAATGCCCGAACGTGGTCGCGCTGGCCGGCGGTACCGACAAAGTCGCGGCCATCAAAGGCGCCCTCACCGGCGGCTACATTGATGTTTTAATCACCGATTACCCTACCGCTCGCATGCTGGTTAGCGACTAACCTGCCGCGCTGCTTTTCCTCTCTGCCGCCCTGACGTGCTTTTTTAGCTTCAGGGCTGGCTCTGTTAATACATTTAAATTCAATCAGTTAATCAACCACTCCAGCCGCCTATCGCCGCTTTCGCCGATCGGCGAAATGTGATTGCCAGCACAATTGATGATTTTTCCGGTAGCCCGTCACCGGGTTTGTGGCTTAAGGTATCAAATAAATAATCACTATCGAATATATATTCAGTGATTAAAAAGATGATAATGAAATGTCACAACATGGCCTGCACAGACGCAGGAGACGGTGGGAGATATTCCTCGTCTTCGCGGTTCCAGGACACCGAGTGACCGAGGAGAGCACGATGCAGGCGACAGCAAAAGAGTTCATCATTGCCCTGGATGAAGGCACCACCAACGCCAAAGCGGTGGTGCTGGATAGCCGGGGCAAAGTTATCGTCAAATTCTCGCAGCCGCTGGCGATCCAAACGCCGCGCGACGGCTGGGTGGAGCAATCGGGCGAAGCGCTGGTTACCGCCTCACTGACGGTGATCGCCAGCGCGGTGGCCCACGTTGGCGCGGAAAACGTCGCCGCGCTGGCCATCAGCAACCAGCGGGAAACCGCCATCGGCTGGTATCGCGACAGCGGCGAACCGATTAACGCGGCCATTACCTGGCAATGCACCCGCAGCGCCGCGTTCTGCGACACACTGCGTCACGATCGTCAGGAACAGCACATTAAGCGTGCCACCGGCCTGCCAATCGCCCCGCTGTTCTCGGCCTCCAAAATGCGCTGGCTGCTGGATGCGACTGTCGATGGCCACCTGCGCGCCGAACGCGGTGGGATATGCCTCGGCACCATCGACAGCTGGCTGCTGTGGAATCTGACTGCTGGAGAAGCCTTCTGCTGCGACTACTCCAATGCCGCCCGCACCCAGCTGCTGAACCTGCACCGCGGCGAGTGGGACGACGAGATGCTGGCGCTGTTCGGCATTCCGCGCGCGGCGTTGCCGGACATTAAACCATCGAGCGGCCTCTTCGGCCATACCAAAGGACTGGCCGCCATTCCGGACGGTATTCCGATCATGTCGATGATCGGCGACTCCCACGCCGCGCTGTTCGGCCACGCGCTCGGCGAGGCAGGCTGCGTCAAAGCCACCTACGGCACCGGCTCTTCGGTCATGGCCCCGGTCAAATCGGCGCAGTGCGATATCGACGCGCTGGCGACCACCGTCGCCTGGCACGATGGCGACCAGCTGGTGTGGGGCCTGGAAGGGAATATTCCCCACACCGGCGATGCTGTCGCCTGGATGGCGGACAGCACCGGACTGAGCGAACTCTCTGCCGCCGAGCTGGCCCATGAGCTGAATACCCTCCCCGCCTCCGTCGACTCAACCCTCGGGGTCTACTTCGTGCCGGCGCTGACCGGTCTTGGCGCGCCCTGGTGGGATGACAGCGCCCGCGGCGTGATTTGCGGCCTGAGTCGCGGGGTGAAACGCGCGCATCTGATCCGTGCGGCGCTGGAGTCCATCACCTATCAGATAGCCGACGTGGTGGTGGCGATGCGTCAGCATGAGGAGTTCACCCTGACGGCGTTGATGGTGGACGGCGGGCCGACCAACAATGACTGGCTGATGCAATACCAGGCCGATCTGCTCGGCTGCCCGGTGATGCGCAGCGACGTGCCGGAGCTGTCCGCCATCGGCGCGGCGTTGCTGGCACGCAAAGCGCTCCATCCGGGATCGACCGCCGATCTGCAGGCCTTCTTAACCGAACATAGCACCTTTCAGCCCGACATGGCCCGCCACCAGCGCTTACAAACGCGCTGGCAGGAGTGGCGCCATGCGGTCGACCGAACATTATGGAAACCGGACTCGCCAGCCTGACCGCCAGACTGCGCGACGACACGCATTCACTTATCACAGGAGAAAACCGGCCCATAACGATATCGCTATCCCCGAATACATTAGGGGAAATTTCAGACCGTAAAAGCCTGCCCGCTCAGGGGCTCATTTGTTCGAATATAAAAATACAGGAACAGAGTCATGAAATTACGTATAACCCTTTTAACCGCTGCGACCCTGACCGCCTTCTCCTTTGCCGCGCACGCCGCGGAGAAAGGCACCATTATGATCATGGTCAACTCGCTGGATAACCCGTATTACGCCTCGGAAGCCAAAGGCGCCAGCGAAAAAGCGCAAGCTCTCGGCTACAAAACCACCGTGATGTCCCATGGCGAAGATGTCAAAAAGCAGAATGAGCTTATCGACACCGCGATTGGTAAAAAAGTGCAGGGCATTATTCTCGATAACGCTGACTCCACCGCCAGCGTCGCCGCCGTTGAAAAAGCCAAAAAAGCGGGCATTCCGGTGGTCTTAATTAACCGCGAAATTCCGGTTGATGATGTGGCACTGGAACAAATTACCCACAATAACTTCCAGGCCGGCTCTGAGGTCGCCAACGTCTTCGTCGAGAAAATGGCGGAGAAAGGCAAATACGCCGAGCTGACCTGCAACCTCGCCGATAATAACTGCGTCACCCGTTCTAAATCTTTCCATCAGGTCATTGACCAATATCCGGATATGGTCAGCGTGGCGAAACAGGATGCCAAAGGCACCCTGATCGACGGCAAACGCATCATGGACAGCATCCTGCAGGCGCACCCCGACGTGAAAGGCGTCATCTGTGGCAACGGGCCGGTAGCCCTTGGCGCGATTGCGGCGCTGAAAGCGGCCAACCGTAGCGATGTGATCGTCGTCGGCATCGACGGCAGCAACGATGAGCGCGACGCCGTGAAAGCCGGCACCCTGCAGGCAACCGTGATGCTGCAGGCGCAGGCCATCGCCGCTCAGGGCGTCACCGATCTGGATAACTACCTGCAAAAAGGCGAGAAGCCGGCGAAGCAGCGCGTGATGTTCCGTGGCATTCTGATTACTCAGGATAACGCCGATAAAGTCCAGGATTTCAACATTAAGTCCTGAGTTCGGGTGGTTGCGCCCCTGCGGGGGCGCAGAGGAGAGCATTATGTTTAAGAAAACCTGTCTGACGCTGGCCGTACTGGCGCTAGGGGGCTGTCGCATCGTCTCGCAGCAGGAGCTGGCAGACCTGAAATCCCCGCCCAACCCGCATATGGCGAATATGGATAAAACCTGGCAGCAGAGCATCGTACCGCAGGTGGTGACGAAAGCGCGTCCGGCGGCGGAACTGATGAGCGCGCTCAAGGCGGCAAAAGACATTGATAGCGCCTGTAAAACCCTCGGCTACCGTGCGCAGGATGAAAACCCCTGCATCTTCTACGTCAAGGTTTCAGGTACCGTCAGCAAACTCGATACCGCCTCGCGCAGCGGCAAAATGACCTTGACCGACGCCAGCGTCGGGAAGGTGACGGTGCAGATTGGCCCTACCCTGCGCGGCACCCAGCTGCGCGACGGCTACAGCGGCGCCAGCTATCAGGACTTTAATGACCAGGTGCTGTTCGGCGAGTACAGCAAGAATATCAACAGTCAGGCGGTCAAAATGATTCAGACAGCCAACGTCAAAACCGGCGACAGCGTGGAGGTGTACGGCGTCTTCTCGGCCTGGGATATTCCACAAACTCTCCCGGAAATTACCCCGGCGAAAATCATTCATGCAGGGGGACAATAATATGGCGCCGCACGATCTCGTCGCTCCCCAGCCCGTTGAGTCCGAAGTGATTATCGAAACCCGCGGCCTGTCGCGCGTCTATCCCGGCGTAACCGCCCTGGATAATGTCAATTACCGGGTCTATCGAAATAAGGTCAACGTGCTAATCGGAGAAAATGGTGCGGGTAAATCCACCATGATGAAAATGCTTGCCGGTGTGGAAACGCCCTCCTCCGGGCAAATTATCCTCGATGGTGAAGCAGTTTCATTACAGTCGACGCATCAGGCAGAAAAACTGGGCATCAGTATTATTTTTCAGGAACTGAATTTATTTCCCAATATGAATGTGATGGACAACATCTTCATGGCGAATGAATTCTTTCAGAAAGGACGCATTAACGAAAAATACCAGTACGCGCTGGCCAAATCGCTGCTGGAACGGCTGGAGCTGGATGTCGATCCTTACGCTCCGCTGGGTGAACTCGGTATCGGCCACCAGCAGTTAGTCGAGATTGCCCGCGCCCTGTCGAAAGACACCCGCGTGCTGATCATGGACGAGCCCACCTCGGCGCTGAGCCAGTCTGAGGTCAAAGTGCTGTTCAAGGTGATCGCGCAGCTTAAGCGGCGCGGCGTGACCATCATCTATATCTCGCATCGCCTCGAAGAGCTGATGGAGATTGGCGACAACATCACCATTTTCCGCGACGGTCGCTTTATCAGCGAGCGTCACGTCAGCGACGCCAGCGTACCGTGGATCATCGAGCAGATGGTCGGTGATAAGAAAAAACACTTTGATTATCAACCGGCGCCAAAAGGCGACGCAGTGCTTGACGTCAAAGGGCTGACCGCGCTGCATCCCAGCGGCGGTTACAAGCTCAATGACGTCACCTTCACCCTCAGCAAAGGCGAAGTGATCGGTATTTACGGCCTGCTGGGCGCCGGGCGCACCGAGCTGTTTAAAGGCCTGGTCGGCTTGATGCCCTGCCAGCGCGGCGAGGTGCATCTTAACGGCGAAAGCATCGGCAAATCTCGCTTTCAACAGCGCCTGAAAAAGGGGCTGGCGCTGGTGCCGGAGGACCGTCAGGGCGAAGGCGTGGTGCAGATGATGTCGATTCAGGCCAACATGACGCTCTCTGATTTCAGCCTGCAGGGGTTCCGCCGCGCCTGGCGCTGGTTGAACCCGCAAAAAGAAGAGACCTGCGTGAAAGAGATGATCCAGCAGCTGGCGATCAAGGTCAGCGACGCCACATTGCCCATCACCTCGCTGAGCGGCGGCAATCAACAAAAAGTGGTGCTGGGTAAAGCGCTGATGACCCAGCCGCAGGTGGTGTTCCTCGACGAACCGACGCGCGGCATCGACGTCGGCGCGAAAACCGACGTCTATCACCTGATCGGCAAAATGGCTCAGCAGGGGCTGGCGGTGATGTTCTCATCTTCGGAACTGGATGAGGTGATGGCCCTGGCCGACCGCATCCTGGTGATGGCCGATGGCCGCATTACCGCCGATTTACCGCGCCATGCGGTGACCCGCGAACAGTTAATCGCGGCTTCAACACCTCAAGATTAATCAGGCTGGAATCCATCATGAACCAGAAATATATGATTTATATGTACCTGCTGAAGGCCCGCACCTTTATCGCCCTCCTGCTGGTGATCGCGTTCTTCAGCGTGATGGTACCCAACTTCCTGACCGCCTCTAACCTGCTGATCATGACCCAGCACGTGGCGATCACCGGCCTGCTGGCCATCGGCATGACGCTGGTCATTCTCAGCGGCGGCATTGATTTGTCCGTCGGCGCGGTGGCGGGGATCTGCGGCATGGTCGCGGGCGCGCTGCTGACCAACGGCCTGCCGCTGTGGAACGGCGATATCCTCTTCTTTAATGTCCCGGAGGTGATCCTCTGCGTGGCGATCTTCGGTGTGCTGGTCGGTCTGGTCAACGGCGCGGTGATCACCCGCTTCGGCGTGGCGCCGTTTATCTGCACCTTAGGCATGATGTACGTCGCCCGCGGCTCCGCGCTGCTGTTTAACGACGGGAGCACCTACCCGAATCTCAACGGCATGGAAGCGCTGGGCAACACCGGTTTCGCCACCCTCGGATCCGGCACCCTGCTCGGCGTCTATCTGCCGATCTGGCTGATGATCGGCTTCCTCGTGCTGGGCTACTGGCTGACCACTAAAACGCCGCTTGGCCGCTACATCTACGCCATCGGCGGCAATGAGTCTGCCGCCCGCCTCGCCGGCGTGCCGATCGTGAAAGCGAAAATATTCGTCTATGCCTTCTCCGGCCTGTGCGCGGCGTTTGTCGGCCTGATCGTCGCATCACAGCTGCAAACCGCGCACCCGATGACCGGCAACATGTTTGAGATGGACGCCATCGGCGCCACCGTGCTCGGCGGTACCGCGCTGGCCGGCGGCCGCGGCCGGGTGACCGGGTCAATTATCGGCGCCTTCGTCATCGTCTTCCTTGCCGACGGCATGGTGATGATGGGCGTCAGCGACTTCTGGCAGATGGTGATTAAAGGCGTGGTGATTGTCACCGCTGTGGTCGTCGACCAGTTCCAGCAGAAGCTGCAGAGCAAGGTCATCCTGATGCGCCGCCACGAGGAAAAACTGGCCGCCATCCCCCCCAACGGCGCCACCTCCAGCTAACCGGCAACGATTCACATCTTCCGCCGGGCCTGGTGCCCGGCTCAGCGAAAGGGAAAAAATATGCAACGAGATTTCCAGAACAAAACGGTGGTGATCACCGGCGCCTGCCGCGGCATCGGCGCAGGCATTGCCGAGCGCTTTGCCCGCGACGGCGCGAATCTGGTGATGGTCTCCAACGCCGAGCGCGTTCACGAGACCGCCGAAACCCTGCGTCAGCGCTATCAGGCGGATATTTTATCGCTGCAGGTCGATGTCACCGATGAAGCCCAGGTTCAGGGGCTATATGAGCAGGCCGCCGCGCGCTTCGGCACCATCGACGTCTCCATTCAGAACGCCGGGGTGATCACCATCGATTACTACGACCGGATGCCAAAAGCCGATTTCGAAAAAGTGCTGGCGGTCAACACCACCGGCGTGTGGCTGTGCTGCCGCGAGGCGGCCAAATATATGGTGAAACAGAATCACGGCAGCCTGATCAACACCTCTTCCGGCCAGGGGCGACAGGGGTTTATCTACACGCCGCACTACGCCGCCAGCAAAATGGGCGTGATCGGCATTACCCAAAGCCTGGCGCACGAGCTGGCACCGTGGAATATCACCGTCAACGCCTTCTGCCCCGGCATCATTGAGAGCGAGATGTGGGATTACAACGACCGCGTGTGGGGCGAAATTCTCAGCACCGAGCAGAAGCGCTACGGCAAGGGCGAACTGATGGCGGAATGGGTCGAAGGGATCCCAATGAAACGCGCCGGTAAGCCGGAAGACGTGGCCGGGCTGGTGGCCTTCCTCGCCTCCGACGACGCGCGCTATCTCACCGGGCAGACCATCAATATCGATGGCGGTTTGATTATGTCGTAATCCCCGCGGGTTAGCGGGCCCCATCGCCCGAATAAGGCGTCCCGAATTGGCGCTACCACTCCGGGACGGCCCCCCGGTGGCGCTACGCTTACCGGGGCTACGTAACACCGCCGAAAGGTAGCCCGGATAAGGCGCGGCGCACCACCATCCGGGAAGCCAGGCTCCCGACGTTCGACACTATATTGAAGAGAATAAACATTATGATCGGTAAAGACTTTGCACAACACCTATTTAGCCTGCGGGATCGCGTCGCCTTCGTCACCGGCGCCGGCAGCGGCATCGGACAGACCATCGCCTGCAGCCTCGCCAGCGCGGGTGCACGGGTAGTCTGTTTTGATCTTCGCGACGACGGCGGGCTGGCGGAAACGGTCAGCCATATTGAATCCATCGGCGGTCAGGCTTGCTCTTATAACGGCGATGTCCGCCAGATTGCCGACCTGCGCGCCGCCGTCGCGCTGGCCAAAAGCCGCTATGGCCGCCTCGATATCGCCGTTAACGCCGCCGGGATCGCCAACGCCAATCCGGCCCTGGAGATGGAGAGCGAGCAATGGCAGCGGGTGATCGATATCAATCTCACTGGCGTATGGAACTCCTGCAAAGCGGAAGCGGAACTGATGCTGGAGTCCGGCGGCGGGTCGATTATCAATATCGCCTCGATGTCGGGGATTATTGTTAACCGCGGCCTCGACCAGGCGCATTACAACTGCTCCAAAGCCGGCGTGATCCATCTGTCGAAAAGCCTGGCGATGGAGTGGGTGGGCAAAGGGATCCGCGTCAATTCCATCAGTCCGGGATATACCGCCACGCCGATGAATACCCGTCCGGAGATGGTGCACCAGACCCGCGAGTTTGAAAGCCAGACGCCGATGCAGCGGATGGCGAAGGTGGAAGAGATGGCCGGCCCGGCGCTGTTCCTCGCCAGCGACGCCGCCTCGTTCTGCACCGGCGTAGACCTGGTGGTCGACGGCGGGTTTGTCTGCTGGTGATCCTCTCCTGCTTCAGGGCGCCACGCTGCGGCGCCCCTCTCCACCCCTGCCGTTAACCCAGCGGATACTGTTGAAACGCCGGCAGCGCCTCCCCCTTCTCCGCCAGCGCGCGAATATGCGGAAACGCCGCGGCCGACACCACCGCCGGGATCATCAACTGGATAAAGGACCAGACCACCGTGCTGGTGACCAGCACCTGATCCGGCTGCGCGGCGGCGGCGCGGTCTGCCAGCCGGGCGTCCCACTCCCGGCAGGCGGCCAGCAGCTGGCCGGTCACCCGGGCTATCCACGGCTGATGCTGTTTCTCTTCCGGCCGCAGACGGTGCTCATAAACATGCTGGACCGCTTTTTCACAGGCGGCGAGGATCACCCCCAGCAGGTGCAGATCGCGGGCCAGCGCCTCGGGATGCGCGGGAAGCAGCCGGCGCCCGGCCGGATTGGTCGTTTCGAAATAGTGGAGGAGCAGCGTGGAGTCCATCAGCTGCGTCCCGTTATCGAGCACCACCGTCGGCGCCTTGACCACCGGATTAATGCGGGAAAATTCGTCAAAGCCGCTAAAGACCGATAGCGGCAGGCTCTCGAATTCCACGCCATAGAGCGCCAGAGAAACCGCCACGCGTCTTACATAAGGTGAATCCATCATACCAATGAGTTTCATCGTCACTCCTGCCTGCGATAAAGGGGTTGCGGCTTTACCTTACTGGAAAACCGATGCCGCGAATATCACGGGATACTTACCGCAATGGTTAGTCAAACTAACAGATTGGAGATTCGCGGTAGCCCTCCAGTTCCCCTTGTGCTATACCGACTGAGGCGGCATTTGGCTCCTTTTCAGCTTGTTTGCAGCGGCTTTAAAAGCCGCTAACCCGGTAGTAACGTTAACGTATCGACTCACTGACAGAGAAACCACCATGGCAGATTTTCCCCCTGTCGCCAGCCTGCGCAGCTTTGAAGCGGTGGCGCGCCTCGGCAGCGTAACGCAGGCCGCCCACGAGTTGAGCGTGACCCATTCGGCGGTCAGCCAGCACATCAAACAGCTGGAAGCCCTGGTCGGCGTCACGCTCTTTATCCGCCACGGCCGCGGAGTGCGCATCACGGAAGAAGGACGGCTCTATGCCCTGCAAATCCGCGAGGCGTTACAGCACATCGCCGACGCCACGCGCATGGTGCAGATCAAACCCCGCACCCTGGAAGTGACCCTGGCGACGCTCCCCTCCTTTGGCTGCCACTGGCTGCTGCCTCGGCTGGCGCGCTTTCAGGCGCGGCATCCGCAGATCGCGGTGCGCCTGCTGACCAGCCTGGCGGTGGTTAACCTGCAACAGGAGGGTATCGATCTGGCCATACGCATGGGGCAAGGCGACTGGGAGGGGATGGAAAGCCGGCATCTGTTTGCCGATGAACAGCTGGTGGTCGCCGCCCCCGGCTATCGCGGCGGTAACCTGCCGACCACCCCGCAGGCGATCGCCGCCAGCGATATCATTTTTTCCATGGAGTCCTGGCATGCCTGGTGCAGCCAGGCGGGGCTGGAAAAGCCGATCGTCCCCGCGGGCCTGCGCCTGAACGACTCCAATCTGGTGCTGGAGGCGGTTCGTCTGGGGGCCGGCGTGGCGCTGGAGCGGCGCTCCCTGGTGGCGGGGGCGATAGCCCGCGGCGAGCTGGTGCAGCTCACCGCCGTCACCGTCCCCTACCCCTGGCACTACTGGCTAACCGTCTCCCCGCAGGCGGAGAACCGGCCGGAAGTCGCCCGGTTCATCGCCTGGCTGGAGGAGGAGATCGCCCTCTGGCGCCAGCAGATCAGCGCTTAGCCTTCGGCCGACGGCGGCAGGCCCGCCCGGGCGGCGTACTCCTGGGAGAGACGCCAAAAATCGTGCCCGGCGGGATACTGATAGAGGCGCAGGGAAAACTGTCCGGCCACCGCAGTAATGTACTCAAATATCGCCGACTGGGTGTTTTCGTAGTCTTTCCAAAGCGTTGAGGAGGTGAAGCAGTAAATCTCCAACGGAATGCCCGAGGGCGACGGTTTCAGCGTTCTCGCCACAATGTACATCTCTTTAATAATATCCGGCCGCTCGGCGAGATAGTGCATCAGATAGTGGCGAAACAGGGTCAGGTTGGTCAGCCCGTTATCGATAAACCAGCGGTCGGCCACGCCGCCGGGATCCCGGCCGTCAAGCAGCGTGCCCAAAGGCTCACTCACCCCGCGGATGGTCAGCATCGAGGAGAGCATCTCCTGGTCGAGAAAACGCACCGAGTGTTGATCGATGGCGATACTGCGCATGATCCGCCGCGCCCCGGAGGAGAACATCGCCTGCCAGTTGGTATAGGTCTCGGTGAGGAAATTCTTGGTCGGGATACGGGAGATGGTATTGTCCCAGTTGCGGATGGTAATGGTGTGCAGCGCGATATCCGTCACCTCACCGCTGAGGTTCTTGTCAGGCATTTCAATCCAGTCCCCCAGCTGGAGCACGTCGTTGGACGACAGCTGAACGTTCGCCACCAGCGACAGCAGAGTATGCTGGAACACGATCATCAGTACCGCCGCCACGGCCCCCAGACTGGAGATAATAATGATCGGCGATTTGTTCGACATCACGGCGAGGATCATAATCGCCGCCAGGATGTGGACTAAGATTTTGCCTATCTGGATATAGCCCTTAATGGAATGATTTTTACGTTTGGTCTTTCGCAGATAGGAACTGTTGACAATATCCAGCATCTCGTTGAAAAACACCGACATAAAAATAAAAAACAAGATCCCGCAGATAGTATTAATCGCCGTCACCAGCGATGCCGGCATCGCCGGCATAAACTGCAGAACGTAATAGACGATAATAACCGGAATGAAATTGGACAGCTTTTCGGCGATGCGTCGATCCTTCTCCAGCGGCACATCCTGTTTGTGGCTACTAAAGAAGACCTTACGCACCACTTTAATCAGCAAGAACTTGCATAAAAGATGGGCAAATATGCCGGAGAGCAGCAGCAGAATAAGATTAAACCCCACCGCCAGCGCCGGATTACTCTCAATAAACGTCAGTAGATGATTCACATACGCCATGCTTTATCGCCTGAATAACTATGCCACTTCGCTAACTGCTTTATCCCAAGGGCATATATTTGGAAAATAAATCAATCCGCATCATGGCATATCGCTTAGCGTAACGTCCATGCGCGCACCGCCTCTAATCATTCACAGAAAATATGTCAGAGTTTGCATTAATCATTCTCTACGCTCACTATAAAGAGGCTTGTTATGAGGACGGAATAAGTCCAGGAGGAAACATGTTTAAAGCTCTTACCGCTATCGTCGCCTTAGCCGCCTCCGCCAGCGTTATGGCGCAAAGCGATGTCACGCTGAACAGTCTGGCTCACGATGCCGCCACCCGGGCGTCGTTTAACCAGATGGTCAAAGGCCATCAGCTGCCCGCCTGGGTGACCACCGGCGGCACCGGTTCGCCCGCGCAGACGGTGAAACTGGGTAGCGAATCCTGGCAGGTGTTAAGCGCCTGCAAACCCCACGACTGCGGCCATGAACGTATCGCGGTGATCTGGTCGGAAAAAAGCAAACAGATGTCCGGCGTTTACTCAGTGGTCGATGAAAAAACCGACCAGGAGAAGCTGACCTGGCTTAACGTCAGCGATGCCCTGTCCATCGATGGCAAAACCGTGCTGTTTGCCGCCCTCAGCGGCAGCCTCGACAACCATCCGGACGCCTTTAACTACCAGTAACGACCATCGCCCCCGTCAGCCTTTCCCCGACGGGGGCTTCCCTGATTAGCCATCCGGGAACATCACGCTGTTCCCCGGCGCTTCCCGATGCAGATGGATAAAGTTCAGGTGCCGCTCGTACTGGTCGAGAATATCGGTGATCACCTGCTCTTTGCTGTAGTCCATCAGGTCGTTACCCTGACTGCCCTCCAGCAGGAAGGTCTCCAGCCGGTAATAGGTGGATTTCCCGCTGCGCGCCCGATAGGTAAAGCCCGGCACCGAGTACTGCTGCGGCCAGATCTTGTAGATAAAGTTCTGCTCGTCGCCCATGTGCACCAGCAGATCGAGGTGGCCAAGGTTCTCACCCTCTTCCGGCGGCAGGCTCTTCAGTTCCACCGCCGCGCCGCGCAGCCGCAGCTCCTGGGCCACCTCCTCCATCGCCGGGTAGCACACCGTCTCCATCATCAGTTTGGTATAGCGCGTGCCGGGGTAATTCATCAGCCGCGACAGGCGCTTCTTCCAGCTCAGACGATCCTGGAGGCCCATCGGGCGCGGGGCGGTGTCGCGGCTGGCGCTGACCCGGCGGTAATCTTCCACTTTCAGAGATTTATACAGTCCGGCCATCACGAAGAAAATCACAAAGCTGAACGGCAGCCCCATGATCACCGTGGTGTTCTGCAGCGCCGAGATGCCGTTGGTCATCAGCATCCCGAGGGTCAGCAGACCGATGGCCACCGACCAGAAGATGCGCAGCCAGTTCGGGGCGTCGCTGTTGATGTCCTTCAGCTTCGAGGTGAAGTTCCCCAGCACCAGCGCGCCGGAGTCGGCGGAGGTAACGTAAAACAGCAGACCGGTGATGGTCGCCACCGACGCGCTAAAGGTAAACGCCGGATACTGCGCCAGCAGGCTATAGAAACCGCGCTCCGGGTGGGCCATCGCCTCCTGGGCAAAGGCCGCGTCGCCGTGGATGATCTCATACAGCGCGCTGTTGCCGAACACCGACAGCCACAGCAGCGTAAAGGTGAAGGGAATAATCAGGGTGCCCATCACAAACTGGCGGATGGTGCGCCCGCGCGAAATGCGCGCCAGGAACAGGCCCACAAACGGCGACCAGGCCACCCACCACGCCCAGAAAAAGAGCGTCCAGTTGTTCATCCATTCCACCGGCCGGTCGAAGGCGAAGCTGTTCAGCGTCATGCCCATAAAGCGATTGACGTAGTCGCCGACGTTGAGCACTAACGCATTGAGCAGGAAGGAGGTATCGCCCATGAACAGCACGAACAGGATCAGCCCCAGCGCGAGGGCGACGTTCAGTTCGGAGAGCACGCGGATGCCCTTGTCCACCCCGGAGGTGACCGAGATGGTGGCGATGATCACCGACAGCGCAATCAGGGCCGCTTTCGCCGCCAGCGAGTCCGGAATATCGAACAGCACGCTCAGACCGTAGTTGAGCTGCACGACGCCGATACCGAGGGTGGTGGCGATGCCGAAGATGGTGCCGATCACCGCCGCAATATCGACGCTGTGGCCGATGGGCCCATTGATCCGTTTGCCAAAAATCGGGTACAGCGCCGAGCGGATGGTGAGCGGCAAATTATAACGATAGCTAAAGTATCCCAGCGCCATGCCCATCAGGGCATACATTGACCAACCGGTTAAGCCATAGTGAAACAGGGTCCAGACCATCGCCTGGCGCGCCGCCTCGATGGTCTGCCCCGCCCCTTCCGGCGGCTGCATATATTGCGTCACCGGCTCGGCGACTGAGAAGAACATCAGGTCGATGCCGATGCCGGCGGCGAACAGCATCGCCGCCCAGCTCAGCAGGCTGAACTCGGGCTTTGACTGCTCCGGCCCGAGCTTCACCGAGCCGAAGCGCGAGCAGGCAATGCAGACGACGAAGACGATATACAGCGTCGCCGCCAGCAGATAGTACCAGCCGAAGGTTTTCGACACCCAGTCCAGGGTGCGCCCAATCCACTCGGCAGAAAAATCGCGAAAAAAGATCGTCATCAGGGAAAACAACAAAATCAGTCCGGCCGAGGTATAAAAAACCACCGGATTGATTTTGTCCTTTTCTCTGCTTTGCGAAAGATCTGTCATCCAGTATCCCCACTGTTTTTGTAACTATTAAAATCCAAATCCGCAACAATTAAGACACATTTTATATTGAACGTCCAATCAAAAACCGCTTTAATAGTTAACCAACGCTGATGAATGGAGTGGCAAAAATGCCCAAACTGGGGATGCAGCCGATCCGGCGCAGGCAGCTGATCGACGCCACGCTGGACGCAATAAATGAAGTCGGAATGCACGACGCGACCATCGCGCAAATTGCCCGGCGGGCGGGCGTATCGACGGGGATCATCAGTCACTATTTCAAAGACAAAAATGGTCTGCTGGAGGCGACCATGCGCGACATCACCAGCCAGCTGCGCGACGCGGTGCTCAACCGTCTGCACGCTCTGCCGGACGGCAGCGCCAGCCAGCGTCTGCAGGCGATTGTCGGCGGCAACTTTGATGAGACGCAGATCAGCAGCGCGGCGATGAAGGCCTGGCTGGCCTTTTGGGCCAGCAGCATGCACCAGCCGATGCTTTATCGGTTACAGCAGGTCAGCAGCCGTCGCCTGCTGTCGAACCTGGTGTACGAATTCCGCCGCGAGCTGCCGCGCGAGCAGGCGCAGGAGGCCGGCTACGGGCTGGCGGCGCTGATAGACGGCCTGTGGCTGCGGGCGGCGCTCAGCGGCAAACCGCTGGATAAAACGCTGGCGCAGTCGCTGACCAGCCACTTTATTCGTCAGCATTTACCGAACCCATAACCGAGGAGGCGTTATGTCCCGAATGGCAGAACAGCAGCTTTATATTAATGGTGGTTATACATCGGCCACCAGCGGTCGCACCTTCGAGACCATCAACCCTGCCACTGGCGAGGTGCTGGCGACCGTTCAGGCTGCCGGACGCGAGGATGTCGACCGCGCCGTTGAGAGCGCGCAGCGTGGGCAAAAAATCTGGGCGGCGATGACCGCCATGGAACGCTCGCGCATCCTGCGTCGCGCCGTCGACCTTCTGCGCCAGCGCAACGACGAGCTGGCGCGACTGGAGACCCTGGATACCGGGAAACCCCTCAGCGAAACCGCCGCCGTTGATATCGTCACCGGCGCCGACGTGCTGGAATATTACGCCGGATTGATCCCGGCGCTGGAAGGCAGCCAGATCCCGCTGCGCGACAGTTCCTTCGTCTACACCCGTCGCGAACCGCTGGGGGTGGTAGCCGGGATCGGCGCGTGGAACTACCCGATCCAGATCGCCCTGTGGAAATCGGCGCCAGCGCTGGCCGCTGGCAATGCGATGATTTTCAAACCGAGCGAAGTCACCCCGCTGACCGCCCTCAAGCTGGCGGAAATTTACAGCGAAGCGGGCCTGCCGGACGGGGTGTTTAACGTCCTGCCAGGGATCGGCGCGGAAACCGGCCAGTATCTGACCGAGCATCCGGACATCGCCAAAATATCCTTCACCGGCGGCGTCGCCAGCGGCAAAAAAGTAATGGCCAACTCGGCCGCTTCATCACTGAAAGAGGTCACCATGGAGCTGGGCGGCAAATCGCCGCTGATTATCGCCGACGATGCCGACCTCGACCTCGCCGCCGATATTGCCATGATGGCCAACTTTTACAGCTCCGGCCAGGTGTGCACCAACGGCACCCGGGTGTTTGTCCCGGCGAAACGGAAGGCGGAATTCGAGCACAAGATCCTCGAGCGGGTGGCCCGCATCCGCGCCGGCGATCTGTTTGCCGACGACACCAACTTCGGCCCGCTGGTCAGCTTCCCCCATCGCGACAACGTTCTGCGCTATATCGAGAGCGGCAAACGCGAAGGCGCGCGCCTGCTGTGCGGCGGCGAGGCGCTGAAAGGCGACGGTTTCGATAACGGCGCGTGGGTCGCCCCGACGGTGTTTACCGATTGCAGCGACGAGATGACCATCGTGCGTGAAGAGATCTTCGGCCCGGTGATGTCGATCCTCAGCTATGCCGACGAAGCGGAGGTCATTCGCCGCGCCAACGCCACCGAATACGGCCTCGCCGCCGGCGTGGTGACGCCCAACCTCAACCGCGCTCACCGAATTATCCACCAGCTGGAAGCCGGCATCTGCTGGATCAACAGCTGGGGGGAATCCCCGGCGGAAATGCCGGTTGGCGGCTACAAACACTCCGGCATTGGCCGCGAGAACGGCGTCATGACGCTGCAGAGTTACACCCAGGTGAAGTCCATCCAGGTTGAGATGGGTAAATTCCAGTCCATATTTTAACCGGGAGGTTTTTTTGCAATTTGACTACATCATTATTGGTGCCGGCTCCGCCGGCAACGTTCTGGCAACACGACTGACTGAAGATCCAAACACCACCGTCCTGCTGCTGGAAGCCGGCGGCCCTGACTACCGGTTCGATTTCCGCACCCAGATGCCCGCCGCGCTGGCTTATCCGCTGCAGGGCAAGCGCTACAACTGGGCCTACGAAACCGAACCGGAGCCGTACATGAACAATCGCCGCATGGAGTGCGGACGCGGCAAAGGGCTCGGCGGATCCTCGCTGATCAACGGCATGTGCTACATTCGCGGTAACGCGATGGATCTGGATAACTGGGCCAAAGAGCCGGGTCTGGAACACTGGAGCTATCTCGACTGCCTGCCCTACTACCGGAAAGCGGAAACCCGCGATATCGGGCCTAACGACTACCACGGCGGCGATGGCCCGGTGAGCGTGACGACACCGAAGCCGGGCAATAATCCGCTCTTCGAGGCGATGGTTGAAGCCGGGGTGCAGGCGGGCTATCCGCGTACCGACGATCTCAACGGCTACCAGCAGGAAGGCTTTGGCCCGATGGACCGCACCGTGACGCCGCAGGGCCGTCGCGCCAGCACCGCCCGCGGCTATCTCGACCAGGCGCGCGGTCGCCCGAACCTGACCATCCGCACCCATGCGCTGACCGATCACATTATTTTTGCCGGCAAGCGCGCGGTGGGCGTCGAGTGGCTGGAGGGAGAGAGCACGATCCCGTCAAAAGCGACGGCCAACAAAGAGGTGCTGCTGTGCGCCGGGGCGATTGCCTCGCCGCAGATCCTGCAGCGCTCCGGCGTGGGTAACCCGGAGCTGCTCAGGCAGTTCGATATCCCGGTGGTGCACGATCTCCCCGGCGTGGGTGAGAACCTGCAGGACCATCTGGAGATGTATCTGCAGTACGAGTGCAAAGAGCCGGTATCGCTCTACCCGGCGCTACAGTGGTGGAACCAGCCGAAGATCGGCGCCGAGTGGCTGTTCGGCGGCACCGGCATCGGCGCCAGCAACCAGTTCGAAGCGGGCGGTTTTATCCGCAGCCGCGCAGAGTTCGCCTGGCCGAACATTCAGTACCACTTCCTGCCGGTGGCGATTAACTACAATGGCTCCAACGCGGTGAAAGAGCACGGCTTCCAGTGCCACGTCGGCTCGATGCGTTCGCCCAGCCGCGGCCACGTGCGCCTGAAGTCGCGCGACCCGCACGCCCATCCGGCGATCCTGTTTAACTATATGTCCCATGAGCAGGACTGGCAGGAGTTCCGCGACGCCATCCGCATTACCCGGGAGATCATGAACCAGCCGGCGCTGGATAAGTATCGCGGCCGCGAAATCAGTCCGGGAATAGAATGCCAGAGCGATGCCGAACTGGATGAGTTTGTGCGCAACCACGCCGAGACCGCGTTCCACCCGTGCGGGACCTGTAAGATGGGTTACGACGAGATGGCGGTGGTCGATGGCGAGGGCCGCGTCCACGGTCTGGAAGGATTGCGGGTGGTCGACGCCTCGATCATGCCGCAGATCATCACCGGCAACCTCAACGCCACCACCATTATGATCGGCGAGAAGATGGCCGACGCCATTCGCGGCCGCCAGCCGCTGCCGCGCAGCACCGCGACGTATTATGTCGCTGGCGACGCGCCGGTTCGCCGCTAACAGGTCAATGCCGGGCGGCGACTACGCCTTGCCCGGCCTACCCTGAGGCGATGTAACGTAGCCCCGGTAAGCGCAGCGCGACCGGGGTGCCGTTCCGGGTTTTGACCCCATAGGTTGATGTTAGCGAAACGCCTCCAGGCGCTTAATCTGCTGACCGTCGGCAGTAAAGTTCTCCGCCGCCAGCCACGCCCGCAGCGCCGCATCGCGCGCAGGCCACTCGCCGTCGATGATGGACAGCATATCGCTGTCGCGCGTCCGCCCTTTACGCACCAGCCTCTGCCGCAGACGTCCTTCCCAGCTAAAGCCCAGCCGCTCGGCGGCGCGGCGCGAGGCGACATTCATCGAATCGCATTTCCACTCCAGCCGACGATAGCCATGGTCAAAGCCGTTTTTGAGCAGCAGCCAGACCGCTTCGGTACCCAGCGGGGTGTTTTTCATCCGTCGCGACCAGGTGACATGGCCGATCTCAACCGTGCCCATTTCCCGCTCGATCGCCATATAGCTGACGATGCCCACCGCCTGCTCGCTACGCAGGTCAACCACCGCATACGGCACCAGGGCATCATCATTCACCTTGCCCGCGATCCAGTGGGCGGTCGCCGCCACGCTCTCCGGCCGCGTAGACGCCAGCCACGTCCAGTCGCTGTTGTCGCCGAGCGCATAGGCGGCAAACAGATCCGCCGCATGACGGTCAACGTCCAGCGGCTCCAGGCGGCAAAAACGGCCATTTAACGCCGTCCGCCGCAGGACTTGCGCCCCCTGCCAGCCAGGGACCAGGTCGTTCACCTGCTGGCCATACTCATTAATTTCCGGCACACCCACCTCCTCGCAATAGACAATGCGTTATAGCAAAAACCCCGCAGCGGAGAAAGGCGCTTCTGCGCGACCGGCAATAACCTGTCGTTCTTGAATATGCGTTTTTAGCATAAGGATATCCTTATTTTGACTTTACGCCTTATGGCAAGCGGCCTAACGTAGCGAGGCATAAAACAATAAAATAACCATTCTTCAGGGATTGCACATGACCAAAAAACTGTTGCCTTTACTGCTACTGTCGGCGCTCTCCGCCGCCGCGCATGCCGCCACGCCGCCCAACACGCTGGTGGTCGCCCAGGGTCTCGACGATATCGTCAGCCTCGACCCGGCGGAAGCGAACGAACTCTCCAGCATTCAGACGGTCCCCAGCCTCTATCAGCGTCTGGTGCAGCCCGACCGCAACAACCCTGAAAAAATCGTGCCGATCCTCGCCGAAAGCTGGCAGGCCGATCCGGCGGCGAAAACCCTGACCATTAAACTGAAGCCGGATGCCAAATTCGCCTCCGGTAATCCGCTGCGCCCGGAAGATGTGATTTTCTCTTACACCCGCGCGGTGACGCTGAATAAATCGCCAGCGTTTATTCTCAACGTGCTCGGCTGGCAGCCGGACAACATCGCCAGCCAGCTGAAAAAGGTTGATGACCATACCCTGACGCTGCACTGGACCGCCGACGTCAGCCCGGCGGTGGCGCTGAATATTCTCTCCACCCCCATCGCCTCTATCGTTGATGAAAAACAGGTGGCGCCGAACGCGAAAAATAATGACTTCGGCAACGACTGGCTGAAGATGCACTCGGCGGGCAGCGGGGCCTATAAAATGCGCGTCTACCAGCCGCATCAGGCCATCGTGCTGGAGGCCAACGCCAGCTCCCCCACCGGCGCGCCGAAGATCAAGAGCATCATTATTAAAAACGTCCCCGACCCGGCTTCCCGCCGCCTGCTGATCCAGCAGGGGGATGCCGACGTGGCGCGCGATCTCGGCGCTGACCAGATTGCCGCCCTGCAGGATAAACCCGGCGTGAAGGTGCTGAGCATCCCGTCCGCCGAGCAGAACTACCTGGTGTTTAATACCGCCAACAGCGCCAACCCGCTGCTCAATAATCCGGCCTTCTGGGAGGCGGCGCGCTGGCTGGTTGATTATGATGGCATCACCAAAAATCTGCTGAAAGGCCAGTACTTTATTCACCAAAGCTTCCTGCCGGCCGGCCTGCCGGGGGCGCTGGAGACTAATCCGTTCACCTTTGATCCGCAAAAAGCTAAGGCTATCCTCGATAAAGCGGGCATTAAGGATGCCCACTTCACCCTCGATGTGGAGAACAAACCGCCGTTTATCACCATCGCCCAATCGCTGCAGGCCAGCTTTGCCCAGGGCGGGGTGAAGGTGGATCTCCTGCCGGCCGCCGGCAGCCAGGTCTATGCCCGGGTGCGCGCGAAGCAGCATCAGGCGGCGATCCGCCTGTGGATCCCGGACTACTTTGATGCCCACTCCAATGCCAGCGCCTTTGCCTGGAACGATGGTAAATCCAGCACCGTGGCCGGGCTCAACGGCTGGCAGATCCCTGAGCTGAATAAAGCCACCCTCGCCGCGGTGGCGGAGCCGGACCCGGCGAAACGCCTCGGCCTGTACAAAACGATGCAGGAAACCCTGCTCCAGCATTCGCCGTACGTCTTTATTGACCAGGGGAAAACCCAGATCGTGGTGCGTGACAACGTGAAGGGCTATCAGCAGGGACTGAACGCCGACATGGTCTGGTACGATAACGTGACCAAGTAAGCGGGTTTTGTCACCGGGTACGGCGGCCTTGTCTGCCCGGATGACCGACTCCTCACCCGGGCCCGGTCGGCATCGCGCCGCCGGGTACAATGCTGATATACCAGGAATTTCCATTTTCCATGCCATCGTTTTCCACTCACCTTACCCGCCTGCTGCAGGGGCTGTTTACGCTGCTGCTCACGCTGTTCGGGCTGTTGCTGGTCACCTTCTCGCTCTCCGCGCTGTCGCCCGTCGACCGCGTACTGCAGATCGTCGGCGACCATGCCAGCCAGTCGACCTATGACCAGGTTCGCCATCAGCTGGGTCTCGACCAGCCGCTGCCGGTGCAGTTCTGGCACTACCTGGTCAACCTGGCCCATGGCGATCTTGGCATCGCCAGCGCTACCGGCCAGCCGGTGCTCCACGACCTGCTGGCGGTCTTTCCGGCGACCCTTGAGCTGGCGACCCTGGCGCTGATCGTCGGCGCGGTACTGGGCATCGTCGCCGGGGTGCTGTGCGCCCGTTACGCCGGTTCGCCGTGGGATCTGGCGGTTCGCACCTTTACCCTGTTGGGCAACTCGGTGCCCATTTTCTGGCTCGGCCTGCTGATGCTGGCCCTGTTCTACGCCCGGCTGCAGTGGGCGCCAGGCCCGGGTCGCCTCGACGATATTTATCAGTACACCGTCGAGCCACGCAGCGGTTTTGCGCTGATCGACACCTGGCTCTCCGGCGATACCGCGGCGTTTAAAAATGCGATCGGCCATCTGGCGCTGCCGGTGCTGGTGCTGGCCTATTACTCGCTGGCCAGCATCACCCGCCTGACCCGCTCCGCCTGCCTGAGCGAGATGAACAAAGAGTACATTCTGCTGGCGCGGGCCAAAGGGGCCGGAGAGATGACGATTCTGCTGCGCCATGTCCTGCCCAATATCCGCGGCACTCTGCTGACGGTGACCGCCCTCGCCTGGACCTCCATGCTCGAAGGGGCGGTGCTCACCGAAACCGTCTTCTCGTGGCCGGGGATCGGCCGCTACCTCACCACGGGGCTGTTCGCTGGGGATACCACGGCGATCATGGGCGGCACGCTGCTGATCGGCGTGAGTTTTGTGCTGATCAATAACCTGACCGACCTGTTGGTACGGTTAACCGATCCGAGGGTGCGCTGATGCCGACTTATCTGTTTTTACGCCGTCTGCGCCGCTCACCCGCCGCCTTCAGCGGCCTGACCCTGGTGATCCTGCTGGTGCTGACCGCGCTGTTTGCCCCGTGGCTGGCGCCGCATGATCCCAACTGGCAGGATGCCGCCGCTCGTCTGCAGGGGCCCGGGGCGGGACACTGGCTCGGCACCGACAGCTACGGCCGCGACCTGCTGTCGCGCTTGCTCTACGGCGCCCGCCCGGCGCTGGGTCTGGTGGCGCTGGTGACCGCCATTACCCTGCCCGTCGGTCTGCTGGTGGGTATCCTCTCCGGCTACTATGGCGGGTGGCTGGAGCGGATACTGATGCGCTTTACCGACGTGGTGATGTCGATGCCGCGCCTGATCCTCGCCTTCG
>OKJQ01000046.1_pt1 | contig 66115 bp, 46 predicted proteins | sample 1610531 | NCBI WGS metagenome assembly OKJQ01 (sample SAMN04436658, study PRJEB24849) | human gut metagenome | biome: human gut; feature: NICU; material: stool | host: Homo sapiens | place: USA: Saint Louis, MO | collected 2010-06-01 | reverse complement strand
TTTTGCACCCGGTGCAGCGGCTGGAATCAATAAAAAATCCATACTGGGTTGTCATCGGTTAATCCTTACGCCTTTTCAACCTGAACGAGGTTTGTGTGGGATGGGTTGCCCTTCGCCAGCGGCGACGGACGCTGCGTAGTGAGAACGTTGATGCAGCCCGCCTGATCGATACGGTTCGCATCCGGGTTATACCAGGCCCCTTCTCCCAGCGCGACAACGCCAGGCATCATACGCGGAGTCACTTTAGCTTCGATATGCACTTCACCACGCCCGTTGAAGATACGTACGCGATCGCCATTACTGATGCCGCGCGCTTTCGCATCCATCGGGTTGATCCACATCTCCTGTCGGCAGGCCGCTTTCAGTACGTCAACGTTGCCGTAGGTGGAGTGGACACGCGCTTTGTAGTGGAAACCGGTCAACTGAAGCGGGAATTTCTCCGTCAGCGGATCGTTGTAGTTTTCGAAGCCTGGCGTATAAATCGGCAGCGGATCGATAACGTCCCCTTCCGGCAATTCCCACGTTGCGGCAATTTTTGCCAGCTCTTCGGAGTAGATCTCGATTTTGCCCGACGGCGTAGTCAGCGGATTGGCCTGCGGATCGTCGCGGAAGGCTTTATACGCCACGTGATGCCCTTCCGGATCGCGCTGCTTGTACATGCCCTGCTTGCGGAAGGTATCGAAGTCCGGCAGGTCAGGAATGGCTTTGCGGGAAAGCTCGTGCAGATGGCGCATCCAACCTTCCTGAGTACGTCCTTCAGTGAACTGCTGCTCAACGCCAAGACGTTTCGCCAGCTCAGAAGTCATCTCGTAGATGGTTTTGCACTCGAAGCGCGGTTTGATGGCCTGGTCAGTGAAGATCACATAGGACATGTTGCCGCAGGAGGCGTCCAGCGCGAAATCCATCTGCTCAGACGCGGTGCAGTCCGGGAGCAGAATATCGGCATACTTCGCCGATGAGGTCATGTGGCAGTCGATCACCACAATCATTTCGCACTTCTTGTCGTCCTGCAAAATTTCATGGGTGCGGTTGATTTCAGAGTGCTGGTTGATCAGGCAGTTACCGGCATAGTTCCAGATCATTTTGATCGGCACGTCCAGCTTATCTTTGCCGCGAACACCGTCGCGCAGCGCGGTCATTTCCGGGCCGCGCTCGATCGCGTCCGTCCACATAAACATGGAGATGCTGGTCTGAACTGGGTTATCCAGCGTTGGCATACGTTCAAACGGGACTTCATACGAGCCTTCACGCGCCCCGCTATTACCGCCGTGAATGCCGACGTTGCCAGTCAGAATCGAGAGCATAGAAATAGCGCGGGTGGCAATTTCGCCGTTCGCGTGACGCTGCGGCCCCCAGCCCTGGCTGATATAGGCCGGTTTCGTTGAACCAATTTCACGGGCCAGCTGAACAATACGTTCGACTGGGATGCCGGTGATGGTGGATGCCCACTCAGGGGTTTTCGCTACCCCATCGCTGCCCTGACCAAGAATGTACGCTTTGTAATGCCCGTTAGCCGGTGCGCTGGCTGGCAGGGTCTTCTCGTCATAACCCACGCAGTATTTATCAAGGAACGGCTGATCGACGAGGTTTTCAGTGATCATCACATACGCCAGCGCATTGACCAGCGCCGCATCGGTACCAGGCCGAATAGGGATCCACTCATCTTCACGTCCCGCACCGGTATCGGTATAGCGCGGATCGACGATGATCATACGTGCGTTGGATTTGGCGCGCGCCTGCTCAAGATAATAGGTTACCCCACCACCGCTCATGCGCGTTTCGCCTGGGTTGTTACCGAACAACACAACCAGTTTACTGTTTTCGATATCCGACGGGCTGTTACCGTCTGCCCAGCCGCCGTAGGTGTAGTTCAGCCCCGCAGCAATCTGTGCGGAAGAGTAGTCACCGTAATGATTGAGATAGCCGCCGCAGCAGTTCATCAGGCGCGCCACCAGCGTTTTACCCGGCGGCCAGGAGCGGGTCATGGTACCGCCCAGCGTCCCGGTGCCATAGTTGAGGTAGATGGATTCGTTGCCGTACTCTTTGATCAGGCGCTGCATGTTGGTCGCGATAATATCGTAGGCTTCGTCCCAGCTAATGCGCTCGAACTTCCCTTCCCCACGCTTACCGACGCGCTTCATTGGGTATTTCAGACGATCCGGATTATAAACGCGACGGCGCATTGAACGGCCACGCAGACAGGCACGAACCTGATGTAACCCTTCGTAGTTATCATCGCCGGTATTGTCGGTTTCGACATATTTGATTTCACCGTCCACAACATGCATACGCAGGGGACAACGGCTACCACAGTTAACGGTACAGGCACTCCACACCACTTTTTCCGGGGCTGAAGCGGGAGACAGAGCCTCCGCAGCCGACGCCAGACGGGTAAAAGGGAGCGTAAAGGCGCTGCTGGCCACCGCCAGGCCACCTATTGCCGTGGTTTTCATCAACCCACGGCGAGTGACCTCGGCAGCCATTAACGCTTCAGGCGCTTTGATTTTCATAAAGACTCACTTTGGTTGCTCACAAAGAAAAGAGAGGCGGCGCAAACCGCTATGTAGTTTTATTTATAACGATTTACAACGTTACTGGTGTTTTATGCTAACTTTCGTTCGGGGAAGTATTACTACTTTAGAGTGAGGAGGTATTGCGTCGTATCAATTCAGAGGGATAAAAAAAGCGCCCGAAGGCGCTTTTGTGCGTGAATGCAAAATCATTAGCCGATGTACTGCTGACCTTTCATGTATGGACGCAGCACTTCTGGGATCTCAATACGTCCATCAGCCTGCTGGTAGTTTTCCAGCACGGCAACCAGCGTACGGCCGACAGCCAGACCAGAACCATTCAGGGTATGAACCAGACGGGTCTTCTTGTCGGACTTGCTGCGGCAACGCGCCTGCATACGGCGAGCCTGGAAATCCCAGACGTTAGAGCAGGAGGAGATTTCACGGTAGGTATTTTGCGCAGGCACCCAGACTTCGAGGTCGAAGGTTTTGCAGGCGCCGAAGCCCATGTCACCGGTGCACAGCGCCATACGGCGATATGGCAGCCCCAGCAGTTCCAGCACTTTCTCTGCGTGACCCGTCATCTCTTCCAGCGCGTCCATAGACTCTTCCGGACGAACGATCTGCACCATCTCAACTTTATCGAACTGGTGCATACGGATCAGACCGCGCGTATCGCGACCGTAAGAACCGGCTTCAGAACGGAAACATGGAGAGTGTGCGGTCAGTTTGATTGGCAGATCGTCTTCGTCGATGATCTCATCACGCACCAGGTTGGTCAGCGGAACTTCCGCGGTTGGGATCAGCGCGTAGTTGCTGCTGTCAGCTTCCTCGTCCAGCGGACGGGTATGGAACAGATCGCCGGCAAATTTCGGCAGCTGACCTGTACCGTACAGCGTATCGTGGTTAACCAGATACGGAACGTAGGTTTCGCTGTAGCCATGCTGCTCGGTGTGCAGATCCAGCATGAACTGCGCCAGCGCGCGGTGCAGATGGGCAATCTGACCTTTCATTACCACAAAGCGAGAACCGGTCAGCTTAACCGCAGCCGCAAAGTCCAGGCCCGCGTGCATTTCGCCCAGCGTCACGTGATCGCGCACCTCGAAGTCAAACTCGCGAGGCGTACCCCAGCGTTTCACTTCAACGTTGTCGTTTTCGTCTTTGCCGACAGGCACGCTGTCGTCAGGAATGTTCGGGATCGCCAGAGCGATATCACGAATTTCAGCCTGAAGAACGTCCAGTTCAGCTTTCGCCTGATCCAGCTCTTCACCCAGTTTGTTCACTTCCAGGCGTAATGGCTCAATATCTTCCCCGCGCGCTTTCGCCTGGCCAATGGATTTCGATCGAGAATTACGCTCTGCTTGCAGATTTTCAGTTTGTACCTGCAAAACTTTACGACGCTCTTCAAGAGCGCGCAGCTTATCTACATCCAGCTTAAAGCCCCGGCGTGCCAGTTTTTCAGCGACTGCGTCTGGCTCATTACGCAGCAGATTGGGATCGAGCATGCTTATCCTGTGCTTATCGAATTAAAAGAGGAAAAAGTGACCACAGCCTGCGGCCACAGAGATATATTGCCAACATTACCGCAACGATTGAACTAACGGTAGCGTTTTATAGGGCTATTTTGATCCTGTCCGGCAAGCCAGGCGAGCTTTTCGCCAATCTTACCCTCAAGACCTCTGTTTGTGGGGTGATAATAGCGGGTTTGTGCCATCTCCTGCGGGAAATACTCTTCCCCGGCGGCGTAGGCATTGGGTTCATCATGGGCGTAGCGATACTCCTGCCCATACCCCATCTCTTTCATCAATTTGGTTGGCGCATTGCGAAGATGTACCGGCACATCGTAGTCCGGGCGCTCACGCGCGTCCGACATCGCCGCTTTGAAGGCGGTATACACCGCGTTACTTTTCGGCGCGCAGGCCAGATAGACAATCGCCTGCGCAATGGCACGCTCGCCTTCCGCGGGCCCGACGCGGGTAAAGCAGTCCCAGGCGGAAATAGCGACCTGCATGGCGCGTGGATCGGCATTTCCGACATCTTCCGACGCAATGGCCAGGCAGCGACGCGCGACATATAACGGATCGCCACCGGCGGTAATGATACGCGCGTACCAGTAGAGCGCCGCATCCGGCGCGCTACCGCGCACGGACTTATGTAATGCCGAGATCAGGTCGTAAAAACGATCGCCTTTATTATCGAAGCGTGCGCTGCGTTCACCGGCTATTTCGGTGAGCAATTCAGGTTTCAGTACGCGCTTGCCCGCATCGTCCACTTCAGCCATATCGGCCATCATTTCCAGCGTATTCAGTGCCCGACGCGCATCGCCGTTGACCAGTTCAGCGATCGCACGACGCGTGTCGTCCGGCAGAACGATATCCTGTCCGCCGTAACCCCGCGCATTGTCCTCCATCGCCTGAGTCAGAACCTTTTCGATATCTTCCGTGGTCAGCGACTTAAGAAGATAGACGCGCGCACGAGAAAGGAGCGCAGAGTTCAGCTCAAACGACGGGTTTTCCGTGGTTGCGCCGATGAAGAAAATCGTGCCGTCTTCAATGTGCGGCAGAAACGCATCCTGTTGGCTCTTGTTGAAGCGGTGGACTTCATCGACAAACAGAATGGTGCGACGTCCGGCATTGCGGTTTTGCCGTGCGCGCTCGATCGCCTCGCGGATCTCTTTCACCCCCGACGTCACCGCCGAGATGCGCTCAACGTCCGCGTTAGCATAGCGGGCGATCACTTCAGCGAGGGTAGTTTTACCGGTTCCGGGTGGCCCCCAGAGGATCATGGAGTGCAGATGCCCGGCCTCTATGGCGCGCGGCAAGGGTTTCCCCGCAGCCAGCAGGTGTTGCTGGCCGATGTACTGCGCTAAATTTTCTGGCCGCATACGGGCGGCCAGAGGTTGAAACGCATTATCTGAAAAATCGAGCGACAGGTTGCTCACTCATGCCTCTTACTTATTACGTTGGTCGTCCACCGTTACGCCCTGCGGCGGGGTAAAGGTGAATTTCGAAGCATCTACAGCGCCGTTTTGCTGAGACTTAAGCTGATAGCTACTGCGCTGATCGTCCTGCTCAACCGCACCAAACTGATTGATGGTACCGTTGCTGCTCACGTTAATGGTGAACTGCTTCAGGTTACCGTTGCTGCCTTTTGGCGTCAGGACGAACTCATCACCGTTTTGTTTAATGTTGTACTGCTGCCAGTCGCTGGACTGGTTACGGGCAATGAGCATAAACGGCGTATTACTGGTCGCGTCTTTCAGCCAGGTGGCGGTCGCCTGCTCAACAAACGGGTTGTAGAACCATAAGGTTTTACCGTCGGACACCAGAACGCTTTCATCCGGCTGGGTCATGTGCCAGTTGAAGAGATTCGGGCGTTTCACCCACAAATCCCCCTGACCTTCCTGCACCGCGTTGCCGCTGCCGTCAGTCACTTTTTGCGTGAAGCTGGCGTGGAAGCTGCTCACTTTATCCAGTCGGCTTTTAAGGTCGCTGGCTGCATCAGCCCAGACGCTGCTGGCAACAAAACTGGAGAGTAATGCACAGGCGATGGCGATTTTTTTCATTGTTATTCCTTAAAATACGTCTTCCCGATATGGGGGTTCCGTTTCTATTCTGAACCTGCCCGAAGGCAGGCGACAGAAGAATATGCTTAATTTTTGCTGATTTACCCTTCTTTGCAATCGCTGAAGGTTAATCAAACGGCGGTGGCGCCAGCACCTCACGGTTACCGTTATGCCCCTGTTCGCTCACGATGCCCTGGGCTTCCATCTGCTCGATGATACGTGCCGCGCGGTTGTAGCCGATACGGAACTGGCGCTGGACGCCGGAGATGGATGCTTTACGTTTTTCGGTAACGAAATTAACCGCCTGGTCAAATAACGGATCCAGCTCTTCGCCGCCGTCAAAACCACCGCCGCCGCCTTCACTTTCACTGTCGGAGGTGATGCCGTCGACGTATTGCGGCCGCCCGCGCGCTTTCCAGTCCTGCACCACCGCGTGCACTTCCTGGTCGCGAACAAACGCACCGTGGACACGCACCGGCGAGGTGGAGTTCGGGCCGGAATAGAGCATATCACCCATTCCCAGCAGCGACTCTGCACCGCCCTGGTCAAGGATAGTACGCGAGTCAATTTTACTCGACACGGTAAACGCGATACGGGTCGGGATGTTTGCCTTAATAAGACCGGTGATAACGTCTACGGACGGACGCTGCGTTGCCAGTACCAGATGGATGCCCGCCGCACGCGCTTTCTGCGCCAGACGCGCAATCAGCTCTTCCACCTTCTTGCCAACGGTCATCATCAGGTCGGCGAATTCATCTACCAGCACCACGATGTAAGGCAGTTTTTCCAGCACCGGATGCTGGGCATCCATGCTGTCACCCGGCTTCCAGTATGGGTCCGGAATCGGACGGCCCATACGCGCCGCCTCGGCGATTTTCTCGTTATAACCGGCCAGGTTACGCACGCCCAGCGCCGACATCAGCTTATAGCGACGCTCCATTTCATTGACGCTCCAGCGCAATGCGTTGGCGGCGTCCTTCATGTCGGTCACTACTTCCGTTAACAGGTGCGGAATGCCTTCGTAGACGGACAGTTCAAGCATTTTCGGGTCGATCATGATGAAACGCACATCTTCAGGCTGCGCTTTGTAGAGCATACTGAGGATCATGGCGTTCACCCCTACCGATTTACCGGAGCCGGTGGTACCTGCAACCAGCAGGTGCGGCATCTTCGCGAGATCGGCAACCACCGGATCGCCAGCAATATCTTTACCCAGCACCACGGTCAGCGGGGACGGGTTGTCGCGGAATTTGGTGTTATCCAGAACTTCACGCAGATAAACGGTCTGGCGTTTCTTGTTTGGCAGCTCAAGGCCAACGTAAGGCTTGCCTGGGATCACTTCCACCACGCGTACCGCCACGGTCGACAGAGAGCGCGCCAGGTCACGGGAGAGGTTAGAAATACGCGCGGCTTTTACGCCTGGCGCCAGGTTCAGTTCGAAACGGGTGATCACCGGGCCAGGTGAGTAGTTCACCACGTCCGCTTTAATACGGAAGTCAGCCAGACGCGCTTCCACCAGACGGGCCATCTGCTCAAGGGCAAAAGTATCCACCGGCTCGACTTCCGCTGGCGGCGGCGTTAACAGATCCAGCGACGGCAGCGGCGTACTTGGTCGTTGCAGCGGACGGCTGTCTCCGTTACGCATCAGCAGCGGGTGAATCAGGCTTTCCTGCGGCTGTGGTGCTGGCTGCTGGAACTGCGGCTGCGGCGGTTGGGCCGGTGGTGTATGCGGCTGCGTATAAGCCTGTGGCGCTGGCTGTTGTGGCTGCGCATTAACCTGTGGCGCTGGCGCCTGACGCACTGGCTCCGCTTCCGGCATCACGCTCGGCGTGAACAGCGGTTCGCTCGGACCGTCATCCACCAGATCTTTCATCGGTGAAAATTCAAAATCCGAGAGCGAGAACGGGTTTGCCCCCGAAGGCTGCTCACCGGAATAACGTTGCTGTTGCGTGGCCGCAAACTGACGCGCTAATTCCGCTTCGGCAGCATCATCTTCATCCTGCTGAGAATGAACATCGTGTTGGTACTCATTCCCGTAGCGCTGAGTCTGCTGGGCGGCAAACTGACGCGCCAGCTCATCCTGATGCAGTTCGTCGGCATCATCTTCGTAGTCGGACTCACGGGCTTTCTCTTCCGCCATACGCTGGGAAGGCAGCTTAATGCCATAAGAGGCCAGCTCCCGGCGCGTCGGTACGCGCACGCGATTAGGGCGCGGCAATTGTGGACCAATACCCTCTTTTACCTGAGGACGCGGCGCACCATCGGTTGCCGGGCTGAATAGTGGAGCGGACGCGGCAGCGGCTGTCGTTGCCTGCTTCACGGCTTCCGCTCCCGACGCAACGGCTGGCGCTGGGTCTACAGGTGCAACGCTCGCAGAAGGCGCTTTTACGACAGGCTCCTGCACCGGGTCAGGCACGGGCTGATACCAGGCGGCAAGCTGCTCGCGCTCACGGGCACGGCGCTCTTCCACTTCTTCAAAATAGTACAATGGCGGACGGGATGGCTTCGCTTCCTCCACCACTTCGGGTTCAGACACCGGCGCAACGTATGGCTGTTCAGGTACAGCGGGTTCGGGCGTATAAGCCTGATACGGCTGTTGCGGCTCGCTGACAGGCTCAGGCGGCTGATACGGTTGCTGCCACTGTTCCTGCTGAACAGGAATATAGCTTTCAGGCTCCGGCGCAATGGACGGTTCAGGCGTATGGACGCCTGGCGCAGTCTGCCAGTCTACCTGCGGTTGCTGGATCGCGGACTCCGGTGCCGGAACAGGCGAGGACGGCATCACAGCTTCAACAGGCGCAACATGGGCCTGCGCAGCCGTCGTTGCGGCAGCAGCAGCGGCTACCGGTTCAGTCACGGAATGACCATGCAACAGCGGATCGTATTCGTCATACTCACCCGGCGTAGCTCGATGACCAGAGAACAACACATCATCAGGATCGACGGCCTCGCCGCGATACTCAATCTGCTCCTCTTCATCCATACGTTTGCCGGAGAAAAGCGCGGCATCCGTTTTACGGCCTAACGGGTTAGCGAATTTTTCAGCAACGCGCTGGCGGCGTGCCAGAGCACCGCGCAGAATACGGGCACGGCGGGATTCACGACGCTGCACAGGTGCCTCGTCTTCCTCTTCGTACTCATCTTCATATTCGTCTTCATCGACCCACGTATCGTCACGACGGGTGCGATTGCTGGCAAACGTCAGCAGAGTCAGAATAAAACTGCCGATTTTTTCGGCAATACTCACCCAGGACCAGCCGGTAAACAGCGTCAGCCCTGCCGCCCAGATGCAGAGCAGCGCCAGCGTGCCGCCGCTGCTGTGAAGCATCGGTTGCAGCGCGGAGCTCAACAGGCTGCCAATCACCCCGCCGGAGGCGAAGTACCAGATGTCATCGGCATTGATCGCCGCCAGTCCGCAGGAGGTGAGGATCAGCGCCAGGGCGCCAATCAGGCGCAGCGAAACGGCAAAATAATCGATGTAGTCGTCGTTCTGTCGATGACGCCAGGCAAACCAGCATCCGCCAATAATGATGACGGGAAGGGTATAGGCCATCACACCGAAAATGAAGAAAAGCGTGTCCGCAAGCCAGGCGCCGGGAACGCCACCTAAATTATGGATAGGCTCATGCCATGCGGTTTGCGACCAGCTGGGATCTGAGGGGTTGAAACTGAGTAAGGCAGCCATCAGCCAGACGGCAAAAAGGGCAATAACAATCAGTAACGCCTCAAGGAGACGACGTCCGCTGCTTAGCTTAGATAATGTGACTTCTTTGTCTTCAGTGTATTCCTGGCTCAAGAAAGGCTCTCCAGGTATCAGGCATGTCCTGCCTGTGTGCTAAAACGGACAACAGCGCCGGGACTCCCCGGCACTGTTGCTGTATGGATTAACAGGAGTGTAATCAAACTACACTGATTTTGCACCTGTTCCGTGTTAGCGCGTCTTAATAACCAGACGATTGCTCTGTTTGACCTCTTCCATCACCACATAAGTACGGGTGTCGTTCACGCCTGGCAGACGCAGCAGGGTTTCACCCAGCAGCTTACGGTAGGCGGACATATCAGGCACACGGGTTTTCAACAGGTAGTCAAAATCACCGGAAACCAGATGACACTCTTGAATTTCTTCAAGTTTTTGTACAGCGGCGTTAAATTGCTCAAACACATCTGGTGCACCACGATTCAGAGTAATCTCAACAAATACCAGAAGTGAGGCATCCAGATAATGCGGGTTCAGCAGAGCCGTATAGCCCTGAATAAAACCCTGTCTTTCCAGTCGACGCACACGCTCAAGGCACGGCGTCGGGGAAAGTCCCACACGTTTTGAAAGCTCGACGTTGGAAATACGCCCATCCTTTTGCAATTCATTAAGAATGTTACGATCGATACGGTCGAGATCTTTGCCAGGGCGCTTCTTGCTATCTACCATTATTATTGTCTCTCTGTATTCCTTCCCTACTCCTGCCTGGACCCTGTGCACATCACTGTTCAGAGCCTGTACCCGTTATTCATCACATCGCCTGGTTATGTATTAGACGCGATGTGGATTCGGGTTCTGCGGTAAGAAGACCGTTGCCCGAAAGCAGTCACAGACATCACGTATGGCGTCTGTCCACACCATGCGTAGATTTCACTGACCCGGTAAAAATGGCATTTCCGTGCATGTCTATGCGGCATGCAGTTCGTGCGTCTTTTTTTCTTCCTTGAATGTTTTCGCAAAAGCGCAGGGGATTGTCAAAGCAAAACATCGATTTTTAGTACAAGATGCCGGATATTCATTACGGAGGGGTATTAATCCTCATTTTATTGCCTTATAAACGCGCGGTTTTCAGTAGCAGACGTGATGTGACCGCCTCTGACCCATAGGGCGCGTCTATTGCATATATCGGAAGCAAAACTGCCGTGCTCTTTTTTTACGGCAACAAATTCCCTACAATCCAGCCCATTGCCTGCCAACAACAATGGGGATCTCATGGGCACGACCAAACACAGTAAGCTGCTAATCCTTGGTTCTGGACCTGCGGGATATACCGCAGCGGTCTATGCTGCACGCGCTAACCTGCAACCGGTACTGATCACCGGGATGGAAAAAGGCGGTCAGCTGACCACCACCACGGAAGTGGAAAACTGGCCGGGCGACCCGAACGACCTGACCGGGCCACTGCTGATGGAGCGCATGCACGAGCATGCCGCCAAATTCGAAACCGAAATCCTGTTCGACCACATCAATAAAGTCGATTTGCAGAACCGTCCGTTCCGCCTGACGGGTGACAGCGGCGAATACACCTGCGATGCGCTGATCATCGCCACCGGCGCCTCTGCCCGCTATCTCGGTCTGCCGTCTGAAGAAGCGTTCAAAGGCCGCGGCGTCTCAGCCTGCGCGACCTGCGACGGTTTCTTCTATCGCAATCAGAAAGTTGCGGTGATCGGCGGCGGCAACACCGCTGTGGAAGAAGCGCTGTATCTGGCAAACATTGCCTCAGAAGTACACCTGATCCACCGTCGCGACACCTTCCGCGCGGAGAAGATCCTGATCAAACGCCTGATGGACAAAGTGGCGAGCGGCAATATTGTGCTGCATACCAACCGTACGCTGGAAGAAGTGACTGGCGATCAGATGGGCGTGGCGGGACTGCGTATCCGTGATACCCAGAACACCGATAACGTCGAATCGCTGGAAGTGGCAGGTCTGTTTGTGGCCATCGGCCACAGCCCGAACACGGCTATCTTCGAAGGTCAGCTGGAGCTTGAGAACGGCTACATCAAAGTGCAGTCTGGCATTCACGGCAACGCCACCCAGACCAGCGTTCCGGGTGTCTTCGCAGCCGGCGACGTAATGGACCATATTTATCGTCAGGCGATCACCTCTGCGGGCACCGGCTGTATGGCCGCGCTGGACGCAGAACGCTATCTGGACGGACTGGCTGAACAAGGTAAATAATCTTTACAAGTCAGTAACAAACGTAAATAAAGGCGGCCACTGGTCGCCTTTATTTTTGCTCGCGTGTAACATGCAGAGGTCTAATTTCTTATAACGTCACCTGCAAAGTACGCAATGGAAAAAACCCGTCAACAAGAGTTAACCCGCTGGCTGAAACAGCAAAGCGTTCTGTCCCGCCGCTGGCTTATGATTTCCCGCGTTCTGGGATTTATCAGCGGTCTGTTGATTGTTGCCCAGGCATGGCTGCTGGCCCGCATTCTCAACCATATGATCATGGAGAACATCCCGCGCGAAGCGCTGCTGTTGCCGTTTATCGTTCTGGTGCTGGTTTTCGTTCTGCGTGCGTGGGTGGTCTGGCTGCGAGAGCGGGTTGGGTTCCATGCCGGGCAGCACATCCGCTATGAGATCCGCCGCAAGGTGCTCGACCGGCTTTCGGAAGCCGGGCCTGCGTGGATCCAGGGCAAGCCGGCCGGTAGCTGGGCGACGCTGATCCTTGAGCAAATCGACGATATGCACGATTACTACGCGCGTTATCTTCCGCAGATGGCGCTGGCGGTGTTTGTGCCTCTGATGATTGTTATCGCCATCTTCCCTGTTAACTGGGTGGCGGCGTTGATCCTGCTGGGCACCGCCCCGCTCATCCCGCTGTTTATGGCGATGGTCGGCATGGGCGCGGCAGATGCTAACCGTCGTAACTTTCTGGCGCTGGGTCGGTTGAGCGGTCATTTCCTGGACCGTCTGCGCGGAATGGAAACCCTGCGGATCTTTGGTCGTGGTGAAGCGGAAACCGAAAACATTCGCCTGGCGTCGCAGGATTTTCGTCAGCGCACCATGGAAGTGTTGCGCATGGCCTTCCTCTCTTCTGGCGTGCTCGAATTTTTCACCTCCCTGTCGATTGCGCTGGTGGCGGTTTACTTTGGCTTCTCCTACCTCGGCGCGCTGGACTTTGGCCACTACGGTACGGCGGTCACGCTCTCCGCCGGGTTCCTGGCGCTGATCCTGGCCCCGGAGTTTTTCCAGCCGCTTCGCGATCTCGGCACCTTTTACCATGCCAAAGCGCAGGCGGTGGGTGCTGCCGACAGCCTGAAAACCTTTATGGAAACGCCGCTGGCGCATCCGGAGCGTGGTGAGGTAACGCTGAATACGAACGATCCGGTGACCATTGAAGCACAGGATTTTTCCGTTCTGTCGCCTGAAGGCAAAGTGCTGGCCGGTCCGCTGAACTTTACCCTGCCTGCCGGGCAACGGGTGGTGCTGGTGGGCACCAGCGGCTCAGGTAAAAGCTCACTGTTGAATGCACTGTCAGGTTTTATGGCGTACACCGGATCGCTGCGTATCAACAAAACGGAGCTGCGCGAGCTCGATCCGGATGCCTGGCGTAAACAGCTGAGTTGGGTGGGGCAAAACCCGCAGCTGCCAGCTCCGACGCTGCGCGAGAATGTGCTGCTGGCACGCCCGGATGCGCGTGAAGATGAGCTGCAATCGGTCCTCGACCGCGCCTGGGTCAGCGAGTTTCTGCCGCTGCTTGCGCAGGGTGTCGATACCGTCATTGGCGATCAGTCTGCCGGGCTGTCAGTGGGCCAGGCACAGCGCGTCGCGGTTGCCCGTGCGCTGCTGAATCCCTCTTCGCTAATGCTGCTGGACGAACCCGCCGCCAGCCTGGACGCTCACAGCGAGCAGCGCGTGATGGATGCGCTTAACGCAGCCTCACGCCAGCAAACCACCCTGATGGTGACTCACCAGCTGGAAGGTATTGCCGACTGGGATCAGATCTGGGTGATGGAAAACGGACACATTGTTGAGCAAGGCGATTACGCCGCGCTTGTTGCCGCGCAGGGGCCGTTTGCGACCCTGCTGGCGAACCGTCAGGAGGATATCTGATGCGCGCCCTGCTTCCGTATCTTGCACTGTATAAACGCCACAAATGGATGCTGACGCTCGGGATCGTGCTGGCGATCGTCACGCTGCTCGCCAGCATCGGCCTACTTACGCTTTCCGGCTGGTTCCTCTCCGCGTCTGCGGCCGCAGGCTTTGCCGGGCTGTACAGCTTCAACTACATGCTGCCTGCCGCCGGGGTGCGCGGTACGGCGATTACGCGAACTGCCGGGCGCTACTTCGAGCGTCTGGTCAGCCACGACGCGACCTTCCGCGTGCTGCAACACCTGCGTATTTATACGTTCAGCAAACTGCTGCCCCTCTCCCCTGCCGGGCTGGCACGTTTTCGACAGGGCGAATTACTCAACCGCGTGGTCGCGGATGTGGATACGCTGGATCACCTCTATCTGCGCGTCATTTCACCCATGGTGGGCGCGTTTGTGGTGATTGTCGTGGTCACGCTGGGGTTGAGTTTCCTGGATGTTCCCATCGCACTGACGCTCGGCGGCATCATGCTGATGACGCTGATTATTCTGCCGCCCCTGTTTTATCGTGCAGGTAAAACCACCGGGGAAAACCTGACGCGTCTGCGCGGGGAATATCGCCAGCAGCTCACCGCCTGGTTGCAGGGACAGGCCGAGCTTACCCTTTTTGGCGCCAGCAAGCGCTACCGCGCCCGTATGGAAAATACGGAGCTGAACTGGCATGAAGCCCAGCGTCGCCAGTCTGAACTGACCGCGTTCTCCCAGGCGCTGATGATGTTAATTGGTGGGATTGCCGTCATCGCCATGCTCTGGATGGCCTCCGGTGGCGTGGGCGGTAACGCGCAGCCTGGCCCGCTGATTGCGCTGTTTGTTTTCTGTGCCCTGGCAGCCTTTGAAGCCTTAGCCCCGGTCACGGGCGCTTTTCAGCATCTCGGCCAGGTGATTGCCTCTGCGCTGCGCATCACAGATATTGCCGAGCAGGAGCCGGAAGTGAAGTTCAGCGCGGGTCAAACCGCTGTGCCAGAGCAGGTCGCGCTGACGCTCAGCAATGTCACTTTCGCCTACGACAAGCAGGCGCAAAACGCGCTGGAAGACATCACCCTTTCTGTTGATGCCGGGCAGCGCATTGCGATCCTTGGCCGTACGGGATGTGGGAAATCGACACTTCTGCAACTTCTCACGCGCGCGTGGGACCCACAGCAGGGCGAGATTCGGTTTAACGACGTTCCGCTGTCTGGTTTTAGCGAAGCGGCCTTGCGTAAAACAGTCAGCGTCGTGCCCCAGCGGGTGCATCTGTTCAGCGCTACGCTGCGCGATAATCTTCTTCTGGCGGCACCAGATGCCTCCGACGATACGCTGCGAGCAATGCTGGAGCAGGTTGGGCTGCACAAGCTGCTTGAAGACGACGGCTTGAACAGCTGGCTGGGTGAAGGAGGTCGACAGCTTTCCGGCGGCGAACTGCGTCGTCTGGCCATTGCGCGTGCGCTGCTGCACGATGCGCCGCTGATGCTGCTGGATGAGCCGACAGAAGGACTGGATGCCACGACAGAGAGCCAAATCCTTGATTTACTGGCGAATGTGATGAAAGGTAAAACCGTACTGATGGTCACGCACCGTCTGCGCGGGCTGGTGAATTTCGATCAGATAATTGTGATGGACAACGGACACATAATTGAGCAAGGTAGTCACGCAGAGCTGCTGGCAAAACAGGGTCGCTACTACCAGTTTAAACAGCGCCTGTAGACTATATTTGTAGCGTCCTCTCTCGCGTACTGGAGTTCTGTTGTCATGCGCCTGGTGCAGCTTTCTCGCCATAATATTGCGTTCCCTTCACCGGAGGGGGCGCTGCGTGAACCTAACGGCTTGCTGGCTCTGGGCGGCGATCTCAGTCCGGCACGGCTCTTAATGGCTTACCAGCGCGGCATCTTCCCGTGGTTTTCTCCCGGCGACCCGATCTTATGGTGGTCTCCCGACCCGCGAGCCGTGCTGTGGCCTGGACAGTTTCACCTGAGCCGCAGCATGAAGCGTTTTCATGCAAAATCACCTTTTCGCGTCACGCTCAATCACGCCTTCGGCCAGGTTATCGAAGGCTGCGCTGAAGATCGTCATGAAGGCACCTGGATAACCCGCGATATCATTATCGCCTACCACCAGCTTCATGAGCTGGGCTACGCGCACTCTATTGAAGTATGGAAAGAGGATAACCTCGTCGGCGGAATGTACGGCGTGGCGCAGGGCACGCTGTTCTGCGGCGAGTCGATGTTCTCCCGCGACACGAATGCGTCGAAAACCGCGCTGCTGGTGTTTAGTGAGGAATTTGCCCGACGTGGCGGACGGCTGATGGATTGCCAGGTGTTGAATGAGCACACCGCCTCGCTCGGCGCCGTTGAAATCTCCCGCCGACATTATATCGAACACCTGGAACAGTGCCGAAAAGAGACCCTTCCACGCGATTTTTGGGTTCCCAGAACGCTCTTTATGCCCAATGCCTAAATGTTTTCCGCATATTTTTTATGAGGGTGTTATAATTATGCCGCAGAGTAGCTTCTGCCTGTTGCCCCGCCGCCGTTTGGGACCCTCGCTTCAGATAACGTCCTGACGTTTATCCTGTCGTCTCCCCTTTACGAATGCGCTTTCCGTTCGGTTGTACCGTGACGCTTGGGCAATACGCTGAGACTGTTTTGCTGCGTTTTAAACGCGCAATTCTTTACTTAATTGAGGAATTTCGGCATTATCTTGCCGGTTCAAAACTTGGTAGTGATACCCCAGAGGATTAGATGGCCAAAGAAGACAATATTGAAATGCAGGGTACCGTACTTGATACGTTGCCTAATACCATGTTTCGCGTAGAACTGGAAAACGGTCACGTGGTAACTGCGCACATCTCCGGTAAAATGCGCAAAAACTATATCCGCATTTTGACGGGCGACAAAGTGACTGTTGAACTGACCCCGTACGACCTGAGCAAAGGCCGCATTGTCTTCCGTAGTCGCTAATTGTTTTCGCCTGTAATGGCAGATGAATATTAAATAAGGCCGGGATATTCCCGGCCTTATTTTTTTGTTAGCACAGTCGATTATTTGAACGATTGGTTGGGTTTCGGGTTTGGTTTCGGGTTTTGTGTTGGTTGTGCGGTGGTGCACGGATGCGGTGGGAAATGCTGCTGCGTTGGATGTTATAAAACTGCCTGTACGGCAGTGAACAATGTCAAAACCGTGGCTCGAGAAACTCAACGTTTCTAAACTGCCTGTACAGCAGTGTACCCGGGTGACAACGGGAGGGTGATCAGCAACAATTTCTGAGCTGCCTGTACGGCAGTGCAGCTAACGCCGTCGGCGTTCTCATTCAGTTCACATTTCTAAGCTGCCTGTACGGCAGTGCACCAATCGACGACATGCTGATCAACCCGCAACGATTTCTAAGCTGCCTGTACGGCAGTGCACGAACGCATCTTCATCACTGGTAAACAGGCGGCTTTTCTAAGCTGCCTGTACGGCAGTGCACAGACTTTGAACGGCACGCCGCGGAATGATGCTTTTCTAAGCTGCCTGTACGGCAGTGCACGAACGTTTCACCCAGTCGAAGGAAGTCAGGCATTTCTAAGCTGCCTGTACCGCAGTGCACAACCATACACCGATTGGCATGATCACAATGAATTTCTAAGCTGCCTGTACGGCAGTGCACAAAAGACCGGGCTTCGTGGATGTTTTTCACGTCTTTCTAAGCTGCCTGTACGGCAGTGCACGCGCGTGGTAAAACCACCGTTATCGAGTTGCCATTTCTAAGCTGCCTGTACGGCAGTGCACACAGTTCTGCGCCATGAAAGTTCACGTTGATTTTTCTAAGCTGCCTGTACGGCAGTGCACATATTGGTTTGCACTATAGCGGCAGCCCTGTATTTTCTAAGCTGCCTGTACGGCAGTGCACGGGATCGGCGTATCGGTGTACTTCTGCCCGTCATTTCTAAGCTGCCTGTACGGCAGTGCACGTTATACATGTTGGCCGGGAAAAGTTTGAAATTTTCTAAGCTGCCTGTACGGCAGTGCACGACTTCAACTAACTGCCCGCCGACAGCGTGCCTTTCTAAGCTGCCTGTACGGCAGTGCACGATTTCCAGGGCTTAGGGCTACCGGGAATCGTTTTCTAAGCTGCCTGTACGGCAGTGCACCAGCCTTTCCAAAACAGCTTCAATTTTGTCATTTTCTAAGCTGCCTGTACGGCAGTGCACACAGACGCAGCGGCTGCGCCACGCCGTTACGGTTTCTAAGCTGCCTGTACGGCAGTGCACATGGTCGCTTCGGTACCGGAGTTCACCATACGTTTCTAAGCTGCCTGTACGGCAGTGCACGCGAACGTCAGCTCGCACGACTGACTCAGATGTTTCTAAGCTGCCTGTACGGCAGTGCACTATAAAAACATCGCGACCGTCGTGCCGTCATCTTTCTAAGCTGCCTGTACGGCAGTGCACTTACAAAAGACGAATTTATTGCAGTACGTAAATTTCTAAGCTGCCTGTACGGCAGTGCACTGAAATAATACCTCTCCACCATCATGATTTTCATACAAAAAAAGCTAAAAACACTGCTCAAACCCTTTTTTTACACCCCAGGATTTTTAATCTAAAAATCAATACATTACATTCTGGGCAAAAATTAGGGTCAAATATCATCCTTCTTTTACCCCACCCTGAACAAAAAACACCCGTTCCATACTCTCTGACAAATGGCTATACTTACTCATGACAAATGACATCACTCAGGAGGTATCATGAGAACATGGGTTCCTGCGCAAAGGTCGGCTGATAACACGCTGTGGCGCTACGCCGGTTTACCTGCAAGCAGAGGCATGCGGTTGATTGAATATCTCAATCAAGGATTACCCGTCAGCGTCCTCGACAATATTCACGAGTGGACGGACATGTCGAAAGCGGAGATTTTACGCGTCACGGGAATTAACGAGCGTAACGTTGCCCGCCGCAAAAGTACGGGCCGGACGCTGACGCCCGACGAGAGCGAACGTGTGGCGCGTTTCGTTCGGGTACTGGATGCGGCCGTCGATTATTTCGGCAGTAAAGAAGAGGCATGGAACTGGTTGCAGTTACCGGTACGTGGGCTTGGCAATGTTGCACCTGTCGATCTGATTGCCACGGAAACCGGTGCGCTGGAAGTTACCGATTTGATTGGTCGGCTGGAGCACGGAGTGTTCGCATGATTTTTTATCGTCTGGTAACAGGACGTTTTGCCAGCGAAGCGTGGAGTGGAAGTGGTGCAAACCAGTATGGAGGACGCTGGAATCATAAAGGCCATCCTGCCGTGTATGTCTCCACCTCCATCTCGCTGGCTTCACTGGAAATTCTGGTGCACGTCAGAAAAGACACCGTGCTGAACCAGTACCAGCTTTTCAGCATTAATATCCCGGATGATCAGATTGATTACCTGGATAAAGCGTGGCTGCCCGAGGACTGGCAGGAAAATCCGGCGCCGGTATCAACGATGGATCTGGGTACCGGTTGGTTGCAGGCTAACAGCGCTCTCGCACTCATCTTACCCTCCTGCATCATTCCCTATGAAAACAACGCCATACTTAATCCATTGCATCCGGCATTCCGCAAAGCACTCAATTCTGTTGAATTACTGCCTTTTGATTTTGATACCCGTCTCGCAGAAAAAACCGCACCCTGAAAGCTGATGCGGCTGTGATTTATCAGAACCAGGGAACTGTCGCTGTCGCGCTGAGTCCGTAGGTTGAAAACATGCCAACCACAGGTGCGGAAAGCAACTCACCATGACGGATAAAAAGCCTGAAAGACTGGCCCGTCGAGAGGCTACGTAAATTGAGCCAGGGCAAATCGGTCCTCGCTTCCTCCATTGTGCGTATCCTTTGCTGCGCCTCTTCTTCGGTTATCCAACCTTTTTTTACCGAACGACGCATAAGCCGCGGCGCGCTGCTTTTCACCTGAACGCGGGATACGCATCGCCAGTGATATACCTCTGGCACGGCTTTAACTGCCGAGCACAGACAGTAATCGCTCAGACCTTTTCGCCATGCCAGCGATTCGAGTTCGCTTAACGCCAGGTGTTCGCCGTGTAGGCGTAATACCGCGCCGGGCTTAATACCGTGCGCAGGGAAGCTAACGCCAATATCCCCTTTCCCTCGCTGACCCAGCGCACGATGTAGTTTGGCCATCAGCGCGGCCATTAGCATCTCCTCGGTAAACTCCGGGTCGGGCAGCACGCGGATCTCAATATAGTGATCCATAATCACTCCTTACTCGCCCTTCTCGCCGAAGACACCGCCACGGATCAGTACAGCCATCACATAATGCTGCTGCTCAGCGTCGGGTTTCTGCCCTTTCGTCACCCAGTTATCAAGGAGCGTGTAGAAGTCCATTTTCTCTTTTGGCTGACGGCAGGCCACGCCGCGGCTGGTGACCGATCCATACGGCTCAACGGCTATCGCGCCAAGCTCATCCACCTTTGGATGCCAGGTATCGATCGTCCGAATCGCATTGCCGATTTTCTGCGAGTGCATGCCAGCCACATTATCAACCTGATACAGCAGGCGACTCTTGCTGCTGTTGCTGTCAAGAACCAGCTCCTGCGACGGGAAGATCTCCTGTCCGGCACCGAGCAGCACCTGTGCCTCTACGTTCAACAGCACAAATCCCTCACCGCTAAGCCCTTTTTCAATTTCCTGCGCCAACGCTTCAAGATCCTTATCGCTTGCAGAAAAATCCCGCAGTGCGTAGCAATAAGCATCAAACGTCCACGTTTTACTGCCCGTCACGCGCACGATAATTTTTTCAGCGCCGACGCGGTTACGCCATAAAAAACGTCCGTTCGCCAGGTTAGTTGCATAGCGGCGCGCCAGTTCTGCAAAGCCGTGTTCACTGATATAGCCGTCAATAACCTGCTGAAGCGCATCCTGATAGGCGCGGTCATTACACACGGAAGGCGTGGACAGGTTGCCCAGCACGCGTAGGGTAAACTTCACCTGTAAGGTGTCGGCGTCTGCGGGCAGCGCAGCCACATCCACCCGCTGGAGGTTAGCTTTCTGGATCTCGGCATCCAGTTTTGCCGGATCGTTAGTAAGCGCGTTCTTCAGGCGGTTGGAAATCGTGCCACGCACCGCTTTTTCCTGAATGCGGATCGGTTGCCAGGTTTTACCCTGCCAGCTTCCGGAATACATCACCGCATCCGACGTCGCCAGTTTACGTTCAAATGCCAGAACAGATGCCGTTTTAACGGCAGTTGGAGCCTTTGCCATAGCTAAATCCTTTTTATTTTGAATGTGCAGATGTCACCGGCGCGCCCGCGCCCTGACAGTAGTAGCCCGTTTTTGTCGTATGAAAACGCCAGAAAATTTCATTAAGAGACTGAATCCGGTGCAGACCGCACCACTCGCCCACGCCATACACCGCCTCCGTAAACGCAAAGGGTGTTTCTGCATCACGTGCGTTACTTACCATGCCGGGGGAATAGAGTTCAGAAATTCGCTGATAGCCAGTCATCAAGGGCACCAGATAACCAGGGTTAGGTTTCGGAACATAGTGCCAGTTAGCCGGTTCGCCCTCACGAACGTCGCCCTCCTCCGGCGTTTCAGCCTGAAACTTCAACGCAGCGAAATCGAGCCAGGCATCGAGCAGCGAGGTATTGGGATCGCTCTCAAGAAGCGTTTGATAATGTTCCCCCAGCCAGCTGCTGCGATCGCGTAAGGCAAAACCGGGCATCAGCTGCCACTGCAACCGACACAGGTCACGACTGTCGGACGGCATCGCCATGACGGTAATAGCCTGAATATCGACGATGATGCCACCCGCCAGCCTGAGCGTCGGGCAAACCTGGCTGAGATGCTCTGCCAGATCGCGCTGCCCGTACTCGCCATTAGGGATTTCCCCATGGCATTCCAGCAGCAACGAAACCGTCATATGCATCCGGCCCTCTTCATTAAAGGAGGCTGTTTTCGCGTCCCGGGTGAGCGGATTGCGCGTCAGGGCAAACTGATAATCACGACCGGACGTATGCGCGTGGATCTGGTGCTCATGGCTGACGACAGCACAGCCATCGATTTTTAGCCCGTGGGTTTCCGTCAGCTTGCGAGATAACGCATGGGAAAATCCCAGAAAATGGGTGATGGCGGGAAAACCATACGTCAGGCCAGCAATGGCATTGGCGTTTTCAACTCTGATGCGGCGAAGCAGGATCAGTGAGCTCATTTCAGCGCCTCCTGAATGATTTTTTCCATCTCGCGGAGGTTAGAGCGTAAACGTTCGCGAGTTTCCCATTCACGTTTTTCCACGGCACCTAAATCCGGCATCGCCTTGCGCAGACGTGCGTTCAGCCACAGGGAAAAATCTTCTGCCACTGCGCCCTGCCAGTCGCCCTTTTCTCTCTCAAGTCGGAAGGCTTCGTCTGTTTTTGTGCGCCAGGGATCGAGCCAAAGCTGTTGATGAGGTTTCAGATTGGGGCAGTTAAGCGTCCAATTTTGCCAGGCTTCGCGTTGAAGTTCAGATGCAATTTCGAACAGCAGATCGATAAGCATATTGATATAACCATCACGAGCCTCGCGAATACGAAAACTGGTGTAACTGCCCGTTTTCGTGAGCAAGGAAACCAGCAACTGAATTTGACTCCTGGCACGACGGTCAAACTGCCCACCCGAGGTGAAAACAGAACGTAGATTTGTTGGCGCCTTTTCTGCTCTTTTCCCCTGCGGAGGCTGACAGGAAAGTAGCCAGCACCGCCCACCGCGCACGCTGTTGAGATAGGAAATATTTTGCGGTTTAGTACCGCCGAAGTGTATTTCCGCCGCATCCGGGAATAGCGTCAGCGGAGCGGGATGCCATGTTTTCTCGCGACGTGCTTTCCAGATGGCTTTAACTTCATCGCCAAAACGGAAGGCAATCATTTTCTGATGCATGGCGTGTACAAGCGAGGTAGCGAATAACGGGCTTAAGAGGTGATAACCTTCCCCTACCGGAAAATACCCCTGTTTCGCCAGCTTGTGCGAAGCGGGTTCTCCGGGGGTTAACGCACGGGAAAACCCCGCAATCCACTCCCTCAGTTGATTCTCGCCATCGGCAAAAGCGGCCAGCGCAGCGTGATCGCCCCGTTTCAGGCTTGCCAGAAGGGAGTCGCCACCGTCTACCCGCGTTTGCAGCAGCTTTGCAACATCCAGCGCCGCAGCGTTTCCCACCGCGTCTGTATCCAGACCTGACAACGCAGCGGTGCTGAGATACCCTTCCTGCGCCACTGCCTCGCTGTAAATACTGCTACTTTTTGAATCCCCGTGGGTAAATTTCGCCGCATGGGTCACGAGGTTAATTTGTCCGGCCCGCTTCGCGGCATCCGTCAGCCATGCTTTCGGTTCATAGCGAAGCTCCAGCTCCCGGCGTTCTGCCGCAAGCGTTGCGCTATCTGTATCGCTGCGCTTTGCGGCCTCTTTATCAAATGCTTCCAGCTTTGTTTGCCGTCGTCCGGCAATATACTCAGCGATGAAAGCGCTTAGTGCTTCTCCTGACATCACAACTCCTTGACCGTAATCATCTTCCTTAACGTCACTCGGTAAAGATACTTAAGATTCATCGAGAAACGCTCTGAATAATATGGTGCTAAAACAACGATTTTGAGTAAAAAACAACCATTAAAACGCCTACCAGCAGCATAAAACGTGTCAACCAGAGCAGCATCGTACAATCCCCACATAAAGTTCATGGGTAGTGTATCGTCAATGCACACCCTCCACAATATGACCTAGTTATAAAAAATCTCTTTTAAATTTTAAGGTATATTTATTTCTCTCATGTCGACCTATAAACTCTGTTTTCTGACTGTCGAGCAGACAGCTTAGAAATAGTTGCAAAAGATCTCATTTAATATGTCCACTGCTGTACAAGCAGCCCGCGCCCTCTTTCAGAGGGCGCGAAACACACCCAACATCGGGTGATATAGCCATTTATCATCCTTACCTGCCCTCAGCGTGATTTCGCCATAACGACGCGATACCGCCCCCAACTCCATCTGCTTTTCATCGGCCAGCGCCTCTAATACCTCTGCATAATCAATTGCAATCCACGGTTTAACGCCGTCAGCCATGGATAACGGCTGCACGCGAAACCTTCCCGCAGGTTTTAACACCCCGTCTTCCTGCATCAGGCAAAATTCAGGTTCATCGCCCTCCTCTTCCATATTCAAAAAGAACGAGTCCTGAGCTGAAGCGCGTCGAAATGATGTCCGTTTCTGAAGCTCACCGTTCCAGGTCAGCGGTAGTCGCCACCACAATGCGGCGACCGCATCTGATTTATCGCCGCCTTCCAGCAGTGCGGCACGCAACCGGGTGTGCTCCAGCGCCGCAAGGGCATTGCCGGGAACATCCTCAGCGATGCGCGGGATCGCATTCAGGGTGCGATAACCCTCTTCATCGATCAGTGCATGGAGGTCATGATGAGGCAGCAGATGCTGCCCGGTTTCAAAACCGGGTAAGCAGTAAGCGACCTTTTCTCCGCGAAGCGCGTGCACGTTGCGTTCCAGAATCACCAGATTTTCGTTATCAGGCACGATCTGACGATGGCGCTGAATACGTCCGGCGAATTGAATCAGCGAGCGCATTGAGCTCGGCTCAATTATTCCCCAATCAGCATCCAGATCTCTCCCCGTTTCAAGTATGGGGGAGCCGAGCACGACAAAAAGATGATGCTTTTCCTGCGATGCCAGCGCCTGCTTAACTTCAGGCAACTGCCAGATCCGCTCCGGCTCGTGCCGCGTAAATGCACAATCGAGTCGTTTTTCAATCGCCGCCCGCACCGCCAGCGGATGCTGGCTGTGATAAACGCAATAATGGATGCAGTAATTATCCGGGGAGGGTAATGCCATCAGCGTTTGCGCGACGGCAACCAGCGGATTGATATTGGCCATCCGCACCAGACCAAACGACACGGTTTTGCCAGCGTTATGCGTGCTGTGATGAAGGCCGTGCAACGCGATCATTTGCTGGCGTAGCGTCTGCGCCAGCGCGGAGACAACATCTGTCTTGCTGGAAGACTGCGGCTCCACGGCTGCCAGTTTCCCCAGACGAAGCCGCGGCTGCTCAGGCAGACGTTTGATCCGCTGGCGAACAAAATCGCCATGCGCCCGGCGAAAATGCGCGTCGTCGGCCACATCCTGCGACTGCGCGCCATACTCATCAAACCAGGCGCAGCAGATATTCATCGGCCTGTCAGACTGACCGCATGCGGCCTGCCAGGCTTTGCGCCCTTCCCGATAGGCTTCAAACAGCGCTTCCGTTAGCGCGGGCGGCAGCGTCGCGGAGGAAAGCAGCACCCGGGAACCGAGCATTCCGGCCCAGTTCACCAGTCGACAAAGGGCGTGCAAATCATCAATGTCGAAATCGTCAGGTTCATCAAGCACCAGATCGCTGGTCAGCAGACGCAGCATGGCAGGGATCTGCCTGCCGCCGCTCACGCCTTCCGTTGCCGGCATCAGGTGATCGATCGTTGTCACCAGCACCGGTGCGCTGACCAGGCGATTAAGCGCGGGTTCTTTCGCCAGCCACTGCTGAGCGATCCCGCTACTGATTGCCCCTTCATAATGCACGTAATGATGGCTGGCGAAGAACGCTTCATCGCTGGCGCTGCTGGTATCTTCGGTATCATTGCCCTGATACAGCTCCTTCACTGCTGCGGCACCGGTCACGACGGCCAGCGCGTCATCATCCAGCTTCAGGCGCGAACGCAAGGCCTGACCTGTTTGCAGCGTCAGCGTGCGAAGCCCCAGTGCCACGCTAAAACGACACCCTGTCTGCTCATCTGCCAACGCATACATAATCCGGGCATTAGCAAAGGTTTTACCGCATCCTGTCGAGGCCATATTAATGCCGAAGAAGCCCTGTTCGGCACTCTTCTCACGCAGGGAAGAGGCAACGTCCCAGGCATTGTTCTGCCAGTAATAACGCTCTTCTTTCGCCCTTTCCCGAAACGTTTTATGTCGGGCGATGGCGGGTAACGAACGGCGCAACGCCGGAAGAGAACGCCCCATCAATAGCGCCTGATGTGCTACGCCGACATTGTGCTCATCCAGCTTCTGTCTGAGTTCCCCTGTCCCCCGGTAGCTGTTAGCCCACGCCTGAAAGGCATCATCCTGCCATCCGGTATAAGCCGGTTGAGAGGAGTAAACGTGATCGGCCAGCATCAGCGACAGACGGGCAAGGTGGAGGGTGAAGAGATTATCCAGCGATCCCGCCTGAAGCAGCGCAGGCAGGTTCCGAATACGTTTACCAATCTGCCGGGCTTTCTCGCGCCAGGTTTTACTTCTTAGCGGCGTGCCGTGGGGGAATTTCCAGACATTTTTGAGATCACGCCCGGTCCATTTAGGCTTTTCAGATCGGTGATTAAGGGAGTTCCAGTCCGCATTCAGCTGTCGCTCAAGCCAGCCATCGCAGTACAGTAATTGTGGCTCTGCCGAATGGGACTGCGGTAAACGATGGTGCGACAGCATAAGCCAGGCCACTACCCTGGCAACTGGGGGTAATTTTTCGAGAGGGCTGTTGCTCCAGTCTGCCCTGTCCATTTTAAGTGCTTTCCGCATGGCTATATCATCAGCGGCTTTTAGCTGTGTGAGGGATGTCAGCCACTGTTCATCGGTTTGTTCACCCACGAAGGCCTCGAACAGACGCACCGAAATCCATTCGTGTCGGTACGGCTGAAAACGGTGCTTACTCTCTTTCAGCAGCGTTTGCTGGAAGCACATCCCCGCTTTGCCAAAATCGTGAAACAGCCCGGCGATGGCCGCCAGCAAGGCGATGCTTTCTGCACTTTGCCAGCGGTGTTCGCTGTCATTGCGGATAATTTGCAGCGTCGTGCGATTTGTTGGCACGTGCCCTTGCGCGTTAAAGCGACGCAAATTCCCGACTATCCACAGCAGTTCGGTTTGGCCGTTTTTTTTCAGCCAGTGGCAGGCCACGGCGGTATTAGGTCGCGCAGTTTTACGCAACAGCTTGCGCAGTGTTATGGCACCTTCCATCGTAATCGTCGTCTGCCACGCCGCGTCCCCAGTGCGCTCAGCAAACTGATCGATAATCTGACAGCTTTGCTCGCGTGCACGTTTGGTACACCGAGAGATAATCAGCACATTCATTTTGTGCCCCCCGCCAGCGACTGCGAGGTTTCCTGCAACGTGGTAATCATCACATCCAGCGCATCGGCCTGCTGAAAAGCATTAATACAGCGCTGGCGAAACTGTTGATTATCTTCACCCTCCATAGCCGCAATAAATGCCTGCGGCATAACGAGGGCGTCTTTGATTAAATCGGCAATATCAAAAACCAGCCCGCCGCGTCGGGTTTTGCCATGCATCACCGCCAGACCGTGCGGAATGCCCGTCACCCAGGCCGCGACCGCCGCCAGCCCGTAGGCCAGATAATTACCCTGATCGAGAAAACGGTTTGCCATATCCGCCCCGCCACCCCGTTTGGCTCGGGTAAAATTGCCGTAACCTGTCGTCTGGCTGGTTAGTTGTAGAGCGATTTCGTGAGCTGGGCTTCCTGGAGCATCAGAGAGGTGTGGTCCTGAGCCTTTTCCATACCCTGTCTGGCACGTTCGAGGAGAGTATTCAGAGCATCTTTATCTGGCTGAAAGGCCATTTCGCGCTGCATCCGCAACCCTGACCACTGATTTTCAATTTGTTGTAATCGAATAAACTGAAAGTGTTTTGCCGCCTGCAAGCGCTTTTCTTCGTTAAACCAGAAGGAGACCCAGTTCTGTAAATATTCCGTCGGGCGATATTCACTCTGCGGGCATAGCCAGGAGACATCAATATCCACTTCATTCGCGGAGTAGAGTGGCGTGCCATCCGTGCCACAAAAACCGACCATCACGCCCGCTCGCGCGAACTCCCGCATGGCCATTTGCGTAACGGATGTTCCCATTCCCAACATTACTGCCGTCGTATTAGCGATGGGAATATTCCAGTAAAACGACTCTTTACCTTCCTGAGTGACATATTCAACGCGTCCACCATTTACCTGAATACGACATTTCTCCAGGTAATAGATATTGGCACGTTTTGAATGAAGAATGGTTTTTAAGTCGGACGAGGTAATGCTGTTCGCTGGCATAGCAAGTGCTTTTTATTTCAATATGTTGAATGCAGGGTATGTTAGCGGAGATAAGATGAAGACAAATGTGACGCGTATCAAATGAATAATAATTATCGGAATGTCGAGATAAAAAACCTCTGACATATTTAATGTATTATTTTTGTGAATAATATATATGAGGGAATATGGTTGTGGGGTGAATGAGTATTGAGTTTATTTAAAATACAACGAGGATTGTGGTGATGATTGTGGGTTTTAAAATAGCTGGAGTGAATATTTAGGGAGTATGATGCCTGCACGGCAGTGAACTGTGATCTCAATTTCCCGGCTGTCAATTTCCATTTCTAAGCTGCCTGCACGGCAGTGAACTGGCTGCTGATGGTCCTCGCTATAAGGCCATTTTTCTAAGCTGCCTGCACGGCAGTGAACGAGGGTGGCCTGTCAATCAGGCAGGCGTTCGCTTTCTAAGCTGCCTGCACGGCAGTGAACGCATGGACGGAGCCAGTCTCTCAGTGCGCAACTTTCTAAGCTGCCTGCACGGCAGTGAACAACGATTTCATTTCAGCAGTTGCTTACGCCCATTTCTAAGCTGCCTGCACGGCAGTGAACATCACTGAGAGAACATTATTGAGATCGTGCTTTTTCTAAGCTGCCTGCACGGCAGTGAACATGCTTCAGGAGATGATTTGCGGGAACGTCACTTTCTAAGCTGCCTGCACGGTAGTGAACTGAATCATCCAGATAACACGCTCACGAAGGCCTTTCTAAGCTGCCTGCACGGCAGTGAACTACGTGGGGAGTTACGTTCTGCGCCAGTGACATTTCTAAGCTGCCTGCACGGCAGTGAACAGCAAGAATTAATCGAAATGATTCGTTTTGCTTTTCTAAGCTGCCTGCACGGCAGTGAACGAGAATTACGTTGATAACAGCATTTCCGGCGTTTTCTAAGCTGCCTGCACGGCAGTGAACCAGGCGACCATTAGCGTCCAGGCACACCACAGTTTCTAAGCTGCCTGCACGGCAGTGAACGAGGATTAAATACAGTATGTGTCAGGCCAAGCTTTCTAAGCTGCCTGCACGGCAGTGAACCCTGTATGGGACAAAGAAGTCAGCGACGAGCCTTTCTAAGCTGCCTGCACGGCAGTGAACTGACCCAGGCAACGAATAAAGTTGATGAGCCTTTTCTAAGCTGCCTGCACGGCAGTGAACCTGAAGATAACTGTTAGCCTTAATTGCAGCCGTTTCTAAGCTGCCTGCACGGCAGTGAACTGACACTTTTGCGTTTACAATAACCATTTTATTTTCTAAGCTGCCTGCACGGCAGTGAACTGACCGGACGGCCTACGCCGGACACGCCAGAATTTCTAAGCTGCCTGCACGGCAGTGAACTGGAAGAAATCTTCGCCATCTTATTGTTCGAAAAGAAAATAATCAACATATCTACCTAAAACCATTTTTTCTGCGGCCTTTATTCTCATAATAAAAATCAATAACTTAAAGAACCACTCGAAAAAATGGTTGCGACATACCGCGCCGGAGTCCCTTCCCCGACGCGCGACACTAAACTTAATTAATGATATGGATTACAGGCTTTCCATATTCAGGTGCAGCCACATCTGTCGCCATCGAATGTGTAATGTCATGCAGCAATCCTGTCAGATGGGGCAGCATCTCGCGGTCAAAATGCGACACCAGCAGCACGTGGTTTAATGCCCGGCAGTAATCGCATTTGGTTTCAGTACTTTCCAGAAGCCACTCTTTTTCCTTTGGCCGTTCCGCCTCGTCGTCAAATTCAACCACCCGGAAATCGCTCATTGATTCTGCGAGTTCGGTTTTGACTTCTTCCAGATAAGCACCGAGGCAACGGCAAACGGGCTGCGTTTGCGGGAGCGAATTGCAGTCCAGCAGGATTTCAGTGAGCAGATTACAGCGCTCGACGAGGGTTAGGAGATCGGGATTGAGAGATAGTTCGCTATAGAACTCGGAGAAATTGATTTCTGTATTCATTGGGTAATTCCTTCACACACATGAATTTACCACCGCAGGAAACGCCAGATTCGCTGGCGGCGGACGAAAAGGAATTGGCGTACCAGTGTGTGCACCTGGCGCTTCAAAAGAAGCTTCCGATTCGCCCGCCAGATGCAGAATTATACCCTTTTCCTTAGGGCGAACGAAGCCTACAGCAATACTGCTGGTCACACACTTTCAGGACGCCAATCCCGACACCTGATTTTGCAGGTGCGCCGCCATTTTAATACTGTGGTTTTATCCAGCAACAGACATCGAAAGAAACTGGAAAGCGCCTCGCAAAATTTCATTGCGGCCTGATGCCCTCACCCCAGCCCTCTCCCTCAAGGGAGAGGGGGCCGTCTGTGCAGGCATTATTTTGTGGGGATCCCTCAGCCCACAGGGAGAGGAAGAAAGGCACGCATAAAAAAACCGGGCATTTGCCCGGTTTTTTAGCCTAACGTTCAGCTTAGTGAGCCGCTTCCGGCTTGTGCTTCGCCGCACTCTGGAAATCGTACGTCAGTTCGTTCTTCGCCTGATCCAGCCCCACCGTTACCTGGCCGCCGTCCACCAGCGAGCCAAACAGCAGCTCGTTCGCCAGCGGTTTCTTCAGGTTGTCCTGAATCACACGCGCCATCGGACGGGCGCCCATCGCACGGTCGTAGCCTTTCTCAGCCAGCCAGTTGCGGGCCTCCTGGCTCACTTCCAGCGAGACGCCTTTCTGATCCAGCTGAACCTGCAACTCGACGATGAACTTGTCCACCACCTGATGGATCACCTCGGTAGACAGATGATCGAACCAGATAATGTTGTCCAGACGGTTACGGAACTCCGGCGTGAAGATCTTCTTGATCTCTTCCATCGCATCGGTGCTGTTATCCTGGTGGATCAGGCCGATGGATTTACGCTCGGTTTCCCGCACGCCCGCGTTGGTGGTCATCACCAGCACCACGTTGCGGAAATCGGCCTTGCGCCCGTTGTTATCGGTCAGCGTCCCGTTGTCCATCACTTGCAACAGGATGTTGAACACGTCCGGGTGCGCTTTCTCGATTTCATCGAGCAACAGTACCGCGTGTGGATGCTTGATAACCGCGTCCGTAAGCAGACCGCCCTGGTCAAAGCCCACGTAGCCCGGAGGTGCACCAATCAAACGGCTGACGGTATGACGCTCCATATACTCGGACATATCAAAGCGCAGCAGCTCAATGCCCAGCGCTTTGGAGAGCTGAACCGTCACCTCGGTTTTCCCCACGCCGGTCGGACCGGCGAACAGGAAGGAACCGACAGGCTTGTGGTCATGCCCCAGGCCAGCACGGGCCATCTTGATCGCTTCGGTTAAGGCCTCAATGGCTTTATCCTGACCAAAGACCAGCATTTTCAGGCGATTGCCAAGGGTGCGCAGCGTATCACGGTCGCTCTGAGAGACGCTCTTCTCAGGAATACGCGCAATGCGGGCCACCACGGACTCGATATCCGCCACGTTCACAGTTTTCTTACGCTTGCTGGCTGGCATCAGGCGCGCACGCGCACCCGCCTCATCAATCACGTCGATCGCTTTATCCGGCAGGTGACGATCGTTGATGTATTTCACCGCCAGCTCCACCGCCGCACGTACCGCTTTCGCGGTGTAACGCACGTCGTGGTGCGCTTCGTACTTGGTTTTCAGGCCGTTGATGATCTGCACCGTTTCGTCAACCGACGGCTCGGTAACGTCGATTTTCTGAAAACGACGCGCCAGCGCACGATCCTTCTCAAAGATGTTGCTGAACTCCTGGTACGTCGTGGAGCCCATCACGCGGATCTTGCCGCTGGAGAGCAGCGGTTTGATCAGGTTAGCGGCATCCACCTGGCCACCGGAGGCAGCACCTGCGCCGATGATGGTGTGGATCTCATCGATAAACAGGATGCTGTTGGTGTCCTGCTCCAGCTGTTTTAACAGCGCTTTGAAACGTTTTTCGAAATCACCGCGGTATTTGGTGCCCGCCAGCAGCGAGCCAATATCCAGCGAGTAGATGGTGCAGTCGGCAATCACTTCCGGCACGTCGCCCTGCACAATGCGCCAGGCCAGCCCTTCGGCAATCGCGGTTTTACCCACGCCAGATTCCCCCACCAGCAGCGGGTTGTTCTTACGGCGGCGGCACAGCACCTGGATGGCACGCTCCAGCTCTTTGTCGCGGCCAATCAGCGGGTCGATACCGCCAACGCGAGCAAGCTGGTTAAGGTTGGTGGTGAAGTTTTCCATACGATCCTCCCCGCCTGCTTGCTCTTCATTGCTGTTGATCTGTCCGCTGGGATCCGATGCCTGGTTAGGCTCGTCTTTTCGCGTTCCGTGAGAGATGAAGTTGACCACGTCGAGCCGGCTGACTTCGTGTTTACGAAGCAGGTAGGCCGCCTGGGACTCCTGCTCGCTGAAGATGGCGACCAGGACATTGGCGCCAGTCACTTCGCTACGTCCGGAAGACTGGACGTGGAAAACCGCGCGCTGCAACACCCGCTGGAAGCTGAGCGTCGGCTGCGTGTCGCGCTCTTCTTCACTGGCTGGCAGCACCGGTGTAGTTTGTTCGATGAAGGCTTCGAGTTCCTGACGTAGCGCCACCAGATCCACGGAGCAGGCTTCCAGCGCTTCGCGGGCAGATGGGTTGCTAAGCAATGCGAGCAGCAAATGCTCGACGGTCATAAACTCATGTCGGTGCTCACGCGCTCTGGCGAAAGCCATGTTTAAACTGAGTTCCAGTTCTTGATTGAGCATAGGCACCTCCCCCAATTTTATGCCTTATCAGGCCTTTTCCAGCGTACACAGCAACGGATGCTCGTTCTCCCTTGCATAGTCGTTCACCATCGCTACTTTGGTTTCCGCAACCTCGGCAGTAAAGATGCCGCAGATCGCTTTGCCACGATAATGAACGGTAAGCATCAGTTGCGTTGCACGTTCAACATCATAAGAAAAGAACTTTTGTAGCACGTCAATAACAAATTCCATCGGCGTGTAATCATCGTTCATTAACATAACTTTATACATAGATGGCGGTTTTAGCGCGTCGCGCACTTTATCTTCCGCCAGCTGGTCAAAATCCAGCCAGTCGTTGGTCTTACCCATGATGCATAACCACTTTGAATCTACCTCAGATGTTAGATAACAATCATCTATTACTGTCATCCGCGATGTCTGTCACAAACTGTTGCAATAGCGTTAACTGCCTCAAATTTTGGTTGATTATTGTCCCAACTCCAGCGCCAAACGCTTGACGGCTTCTTCCGTTTCTCTAAATTGTACAAGCGTGAGTTGGCGAGGTTTTGAACAGCCCCCACTCCACCACCGGTTCATTCCATCTTAATTTATAAGATTTACGAAGGATGTCGAAGCATGGAAATGGGTACTGTTAAGTGGTTCAACAACGCCAAGGGGTTTGGCTTCATTTGCCCCGAAGGCGGCGGCGAGGATATCTTCGCTCACTATTCCACCATTCAGATGGATGGTTACAGGACGCTCAAAGCCGGGCAGTCCGTCCGGTTCGATGTACACCAGGGGCCAAAAGGCAATCACGCCAGTCTTATCGTGCCCGTTGAAGCAGAAACGGTTGCATAGCTCTCTGATTCATTGTGTACACCCCGCAGGCAAAATGCCAGCCCGATCGGCTGGCATTTTTATTTTCGGGCTATTCCCGCGCCAGCGCATCCACCGGATCCAGCCGCGCCGCGTTTCGTGCCGGCAGCCAGCCAAACAAAATGCCGGTAAAGGTGGAGCACAAAAACGCGGTGAGGATCGCCATCGGTGAGAAGCCAATCTCCCACCCCGGTAAAAAGAGCTGGAGCGCGAAGGCGATCATCATTGAGAGCGCAATCCCCATCGCGCCTCCCACCAGACACACCAGCACCGCTTCAATTAAAAATTGCTGGAGCACATCGCTGGCTCTGGCCCCGACCGCCATGCGAATGCCGATCTCCCGCGTACGTTCGGTCACCGACACCAGCATAATGTTCATCACACCTATTCCGCCGACGACCAGCGAAATCACCGCCACCAGCGTCAGGAACAGCTGAAGAGTACGTGTGGTCTTTTCCGCCGTTTTCAAGAGGCCGTCCATGTTCCAGGTGAAGAAATCCTTTTTCCCGTGGCGCAACGTCAACAGTCGCTCGAGCTGCTGTTCCGCCAGCGCGCTGTCGTAGCCCTCCTTCACGCGCACGGTAATGGAGTTAAGCCAGGACTGCCCCATAATGCGCCCGGAAATGGTGCTGTACGGCAGCCAGACGCGCAGGATCTTGCTGCTGCCAAACATGGACTGTTTCTCTTCCGCCACACCAATCACCGTGGCGGGCATGTTACCCACCAGGATCACTTCCCCCACCACACGGGTTTTATTGGGGAAAAGCTGTCTGCGCGAGTTAGCGTCTAACACCACCACCTGCGCCCTGCCCGCCAGCTGTTCCGCGTTGAAGGTCGCCCCTTCGCTGAAGGTCATGCCGTAGACGTTGAAGTAATCTCCGCTGACGCCGTTAGCGCTGGCCGCCACGTCGATGTTGCCGTAGCGCAGACGCAGGTTTTGCGACACGGCAGGCGTGGCGGAGTTCACCCACGGCTGCTTCTGAATAGCCGCCAGATCGTCGTATTTCAGCGCCTGCTGATACTGCGGCTCGTCGTCGCCAAAATCTTTGCCGGGGTAAACGTCGATGGTGTTAGTCCCGATGGCGCGAATATCCGCCAGCACCAGCTGTTTTGCCGCATCGCCCACCACCACAATCGACACCACCGAGGCAATACCGATAATGATGCCGAGCATGGTCAGCAGGGTGCGCATTTTGTTGGCCGCCATCGCCAGCCAGGCCATGGTCAGCGCTTCACGAAAGCCGCTGGAGAACTGTCCCCAGCCGGTGGACGCAGGTAAGGCTTCTTTCGCTGCCGCCGCTCTGGACTGACGTGGCGGCGGGTTGCTGACCAGCTCGCCGTCGTGGATCTCAATGATGCGTTCCGCCTGCGCTGCCACCTGCGGATCGTGGGTGACAATAATCACCGTATGCCCCTGATCGCGAAGCTGATGCAGGATCGCCATCACCTCTTCACCGGAATGGCTGTCGAGCGCGCCGGTTGGCTCATCGGCGAGGATCACCTGTCCGCCGTTCATCAGCGCGCGGGCAATACTCACGCGCTGCTGCTGACCGCCGGAAAGCTGTGAAGGCTGATAATCAACACGCTCCGCCAGCCCAAGACGCGTTAACAGCGCCTTCGCGCGTTCGAGGCGTTTTTTGCGCTCGACGCCCGCATACACCGCCGGCACTTCCACATTCTGCGCCGCGCTCAGGTGTGAAAGCAGATGGTAACGCTGGAAGATAAAGCCAAAATGCTCGCGACGCAGCTTCGCCAGCGCGTCGCCGTCCAGGGTGGAAACATCCGTCCCGGCCACGCGATAGGTGCCGCTGGTGGGCTTATCCAGACAGCCGAGAATGTTCATCAGCGTTGATTTACCCGAGCCCGATGCCCCGACAATCGCCACCATTTCGCCGGCTTCAACGCGCAGGGAGATGCCCTTCAGCACCTCCACCGGCCCGTCGCCGGACGGATAGCTGCGACGAATGTCATTCAGCTCAAGCAGCGCCGTCATTGCGCGGCTCCGGGCAGGCTTTCGCTGGTGACCACTTCCTCACCCTCTTCCAGCCCTTTTACCACCACCACATCGGTGTCGTTACGCGCGCCAATCACCACTTCACGCTCGCGGGTTTCGCCGTTGCGCAGTACTTTCACCTTATAGCGATTGTCCCCGGCGGATTCACCCAGTGCGGAGAGCGGAACCGTCAGCACGTTTTTCACGCCGGTCAGCTGGATATGCACCTGGGCGGTCATGTCCAGACGCAGCACGCCCTGCGGGTTTGGCACCTCAAAACGCGCGTAGTAGAAGATGGCGTCGTTAACCTTCTCCGGCGTCGGCAGGATATCTTTCAGCACCCCTTCATAGCGAGTTTGCGGATCGCCCAGCACCGTAAACCAGGCTTTCTGCCCCGGCTTAAGGTGAATGACGTCCGCTTCGGATACCTGGGCTTTCACCAGCATGGTGCTCATATCCGCCAGGGTCAGGATGTTCGGCGCCTGCTGCGCGGCGATGACCGTCTGGCCTTGCAGGGTGGTGATCTGCGTCACTTCCCCGGCCATTGGCGCAACGATTTGCGTGTAATCGAGGTTGGTTTTCGCCGTATCCAGCGAGGCCTGATTCCGTTTGATTTGCGCATCGATGGTGCCAATCTGCGCCTGCTTCACCGCCAGCTCCGTGGCGGCGGTGTCCAGATCCTGTTTCGAGATGGCCTGGGTTTTCGCCAGCGCCTGCTGGCGCGTCAGGGTGACCTGAGCGAGATTACGCTCCGCCTGAGCCTGCGCGCGCTGCGCGCGCAGCTCCATCAGCTTCGCTTCCACTTCGCGGATCTGGTTTTGCGCCTGCTCAGGATCGATCACCCCAAGCAGCTGGCCTTTTTTAACCTTATCGCCAATCTCAACTGACAGGGTTTTAAGCTGACCGCTGACCTGCGCGCCCACGTCAACCTTACGCAGGGCATCCAGTTTCCCCGTCGCCAGCACGTTTTGTTGCAGCTCGCCCGGACGAACAATCAGCGTTTGATACTGTGGTACCGGCGCGTTCAGTACCTTCCATAACCAGAATCCGCCTGCTAACACCACTACCGCCAGCAGCAGAAACAGCTTTCTGCGTTTTCCCTTCAGGTTCATAAATATTCCAAATAATTGTTCTGGCTATCATCACCGTTGATTTTATCTAAACCACTCCTCAACGAAACCCCCGATCCCCGTAATCGTCGGGAATTGTTTACCCGATGTTGATAAAGCGCCTGCTGAAATAGCGATATTCCACCAGAAGCAGGATCTAACATGTCTTCCATCGTCGATACACCTTATTCAACGCTGCCCCAGCCTAAATCGGGCTGGCAACTGTTTAAAAGCCTGGCATCGGGTTCCCTCACGCCGGGGCTGGCGTGGCAAAATCCGGCCTATCGACGTAAGTTTATGTTGCGCTCGCTGGCAACGCCGTTCACCACTGCGCGCCTGCTCGGAAACCTTGCAAAACAGCCCCGTCTGATGCAGATCCTGCGCGTGCAGCCCGGCCTGCCGTGCCGCCTGCACCGGCCGTGGCTGACCGTCAATATGGGCCGTCAGAATACGCTGGACGCACTGAACGATCACTATCAGTTGATGAGCCGCCATCTTCCGGCGTCGCTGCTGAACGGCTACCTCTCCAGCCAGGGCATCACGCTGGTGACGTTAACGGGCAAAGAGGAGCAACAGTTTAGCGTTCGCCTGAGCGCGGATGCGTTTCTGGACAAAGAAGGGGAAGCGACCCTCACTTTTTGCGACCACCAGAACACGGTACTGGCCGAGCTGACCTTTACGCTGTGCACATACCAGGGCAAGTCAACGCTCTTCATCGGCGGAATGCAGGGGGCGAAAGCGCATGTCCCGCACGAGCACATTCAGCTGGCGACCAAAGCCTGTCACGGACTGTTCCCAAAACGTCTGCTGGTTGAAGCGGTCATGACGCTGGCAGGCGCCTTCCCGGTCGAGCAGATCCTCGCGGTGAGTAACGCCACCCACATCTACCGCAGCTGGCGCTATCGCAAGAAAAAAGAGGGAAAATTGCTGGCTGACTATGACAGCTTCTGGCGCTCCCTTGGCGGACAGCAGCAGGATAACGGCAACTTTGCCCTGCCACTGACCATGCCACGTAAACCGATGGAAGAGATTGCGAGTAAAAAACGGTCCGAATACCGCCGCCGCTATGCCCTGCTTGATAGCCTGATCCAACAGGTTTCGCAGGCGACTGCCCGTTAATCGGCCCTCCCGCGAGCCAGCCAGAGGACGCGGGAGAACATTTTACGCAGCAGCGTGGGCACCGACTCCACGCCTCGCCTGCCCGCTTCCGTCGCGACTTCAATGGCCAAATCCGGTTTTGACGACCGTTGGATAGCTTTGGCAATCACCCGACGCATATTCATGGGCACATCCACCGGGATCATCGCCACGCGGTGAAAAACGTCGTCAAATCCCTGGCGGTACATAAAGTGCTCCATGTCCATCGCAGGCAGCGCGGTCAGATGCTCCCGCTCCTCTTCACGATCGTTATTGAGCAGGCTGCGCACGGTCGCCGCATATTTTTTACCCGCCTCATCGCCATCAACCAGCACGTGCCACTCTATCCCCATCCGGCGCGCAAATTTGATCAGCGGTTTTAAGCCAGACTGAGCAAATTCGATCACTTTGATCCCTTCGGCATCAAAGTGGTGTCCGCACTGACGAGCCAGCTCGTTTATCACCCAGGTTTCCGTTTCCCCTTCCACCAGCAACCAGCAGCGGGCAAACAGGGAAGAGGCACGGTTAAAACGGATATGAAACGCAATCCGTCGGCCATCTTCGGCATTTAACCCGCCGGGCCCGAGCCGGTAGGCGGTGACCCGCGAGGATTCACGCACCAGGCGGCAGACATACTCCACCGGCGTCAGAGAGAGCAGCTCTCCGGAATTCGTGGTGGTGACTCGCTGCAACGGCAGCAGATTCAGAAGATGCCAGGCCACGGAAAGCATAATCGGATGCAGCCGCGTTTCCGGATCTTCCACCAGCAGCAGCGGGCGCGCGTCCCGATCCAGGCGCACCGTCCCTTTCGCCTGTAAAAGCGTGGAGAATAAACCCAGCAGGATCACCCGATGCGCCCGCCCGCCGGGGCGGTCGATCATGCGGTTGATAATATCGAGATAGCGCCAGCTTCGTTGTTCATCGTGCGAGCGGCGACGCATCAGACGGTGGCGCGCCTGCCCCGTTCCCTGCTCGGAGAAGTAGTGCTCCAGCAGTTGCACCATGGCAGACAGGCCCTGACGGATCTGGCCGTCGGTGAGGTTCTGCGGCCGTGAGACCAGTTCACGGGCAAGGAAATCCAGTTCGCGGGCGGTCACCTCCACCTCGGGCATATTCGGCACGGTGCCGTTACGGATCCGCCGCATAAAGCGCGCGTCTCGTAAGCGCAGCACGGGGGAAAGGCGGATAAGATGGCGGGCAAGCTCGTCAATATTATCGAGCGGGATCGGATTCCCCTTCTCATCAAGAAATTCACGCAGGGTTAATACCCCGTCGTTTTGCGCCATTTCGCCCTCAAGGCGATAGAAAATACGCTGGAAACCATCTTCACAGGGTACCCAGCAGGGCGACATAGGGCGAAAACGACGCACGCGATGGCGACCGGGCTCGGATTCGCGGAAGGTCAGAATGATATGCAGGTGTTTCTCGCGTCCGTTGACATCCCCCGGCGGAAACCAGAAGTCATCATGAACGAAGTGGTACAATTTCTCTTCGGGCGAAAGCAGCAGCGTCAGGGCATCCAGCAGGCTGGATTTACCCCAGGCATTTTCGCCTATCAGGACGTTGTTCTGTTCCAGTTGCAGCGACAGGCGGTTAATCCCGCGAAACCCGACAATCTCCACACGTTCGAGTAGCATACATCCCCCGCAATTCGGCCACTTTTTCCTTCAAGTTATCAGCAGTATAGCGGCAGGCTGTGGGTCACGACAGCAGAATATACGCCCCCTTAATTATTGGGCTATGCTCTTATTACCTCCGATCTGAACAAGGATTGACATCACATTGCCTTAAATCAAATTTAGTGAATTTATTTGAGTGGCGAAGGGATGTTGATGGTTTCAAAATACTGGCTCTTTGAGTCGTCATCCCTTTATGGCGATATAACCCGCGCGCAGGAATGGGCGTGGACGTTGATTATTGAGGTGGTTATGTTCAGAAAATTAGCGGCAGAATGCTTTGGTACATTCTGGCTGGTGTTTGGTGGCTGCGGTAGCGCAGTACTGGCAGCCGCATTTCCGGAATTAGGTATTGGCTTTGTCGGCGTCGCGCTGGCATTCGGTTTAACCGTATTAACCATGGCATTCGCCGTGGGGCATATTTCCGGCGGTCATTTCAACCCGGCCGTCACATTAGGATTATGGGCGGGCGGACGTTTCCCGGCGAAAGATATTATTGGCTATATTATTGCCCAGGTTATCGGCGGTATTATTGCCGCGGCGGTGCTGTACGTAATTGCCAGCGGAAAAGCCGGGTTTGACGCCGCGGCCAGCGGTTTTGCTTCGAACGGCTTCGGCGAACACTCTCCAGGCGGCTACTCGATGCTGTCTGCCATCGTGATTGAAATTGTGCTCACCGCAGGTTTCCTGTTGGTGATCCACGGCGCAACGGACAAATACGCGCCTGCGGGCTTTGCCCCCATCGCTATTGGTCTGGCGCTGACGCTGATCCACCTCATCTCCATCCCGGTGACTAACACCTCCGTTAACCCGGCGCGCAGCACCGCGGTGGCTATTTTCCAGGGCGGCTGGGCGCTTGAACAGCTGTGGCTGTTCTGGGTGATGCCTATTATCGGCGGTATTCTGGGCGGCGTGCTGTATCGCACCCTGCTGGAAAAACGCGATTAATTAAGTGCGGTCTGTAATGTCGGGTGGCGCTAAAGCTTACCCGACCTACGTTAGTGTGCACTTTGTAGGCCGGGTAAGGCACAGCCGCCACCCGGCTTTTTTTGTAGCTTTACCTCACAGCCTTTATTGGGTAGTGTCTCTGGCGCTTAACTGATACTCAAAAGGACCGGCTGTTCATGTTCTCAGGACTCCTCATCATTCTTCTGCCCCTGATTGTGGGCTACCTTATTCCGCTGCGTCATGAATCGGCCTTAAAGCTTATTAATCGTTTTCTCAGCTGGATTGTTTACGTCATTCTGTTCTTTATGGGGATCAGCCTGGCCTTCCTGGATAATCTGGCGACGAACTTGCTTTCCATCCTGCATTATTCTGCGGTTACGGTAGTGGTTATTCTGCTATGCAATATTGCTGCGCTGTTCTGGCTGGAGCGCACTATTCCCTGGAAAAATCACCACCATCAGGAAAAGCTCCCCTCCCGTATTGCGATGGCACTGGAATCATTAAAACTGTGCGGCGTGGTGGTACTCGGCTTTTTACTGGGGCTGACCGGCTGGGCATTTTTACAGCACGCAACGGAAGCCAGCGAATATACGCTTATTTTCCTGCTCTTCCTGATTGGTATTCAGCTGCGAAATAATGGCATGACGCTGAAACAGATTGTCCTTAACCGCCGGGGCATGATGGTTGCCGTTATCGTTGTGGCCAGCTCACTGGCGGGGGGAGTGATTAACGCCTTTATTCTCGATCTGCCGCTAAAAACCAGCCTGGCGATGGCGTCCGGTTTCGGCTGGTATTCGCTCTCCGGTATTCTGCTGACCGAATCGTTTGGTCCGGTGATCGGCAGCGCCGCCTTCTTTAACGATCTGGCGCGCGAGCTGATAGCCATCATGCTGATCCCCGGCCTGGTACGCCGCAGCCGCTCTACCGCGCTGGGCCTGTGCGGGGCCACCTCAATGGACTTTACCCTGCCGGTGTTACAGCGCTCGGGAGGGCTGGAGATGGTCCCTGCCGCCATCGTACACGGCTTTATTCTGAGCCTGCTGGTCCCCATCCTGATGGCGTTCTTCTCAGCCTGATACTGCTTTGGCGGTAGTGAACCTGCCGCCAAAATTGCGCTAAATCAATAACCCTCCACTTAGTATAAGAAAGCACTTTTCTCTGTTGTGGCACAGGCATAACCTTAAACATGTATCTAAAATATAACTTTAACAGGTGTGATTATGTTTTGTGTGCAATGTGAACAAACCATCCGTACCCCGGCAGGCAACGGCTGCTCTTACGCGCAGGGTATGTGCGGCAAAACCGCAGAAACGTCCGATCTCCAGGATCTGCTGATTGCGGCGCTGCAAGGCTTGTCCGCCTGGGCCTTCAAAGCCCGTGAATATGGCATTGTCGATCACTATGTCGACAGCTTTGCGCCGCGCGCATTTTTCTCCACGCTGACCAACGTTAACTTCGATTCTCCACGCATTGTGGGCTATGCCCGCGAAGCGATTGCCCTGCGTGAAGCCCTGAAAGCGCAGTGCCTGAAAGCCGACGCCAGCGCCCGCGTGGACAACCCGATGGCGGAGCTACAACTGGTGAGCGACGACCTGGGCGAGCTACAGCGTCAGGCCGCCGAATTTACTCCCAATAAAGACAAAGCGGCGATTGGCGAAAACATCCTCGGCCTGCGCCTGCTGTGCCTGTACGGTCTGAAAGGTGCTGCGGCCTATATGGAGCACGCGCACGTACTCGGCCAGTACGACAACGCTATTTACGCCCAGTACCACAAAATCATGGCCTGGCTGGGCACCTGGCCTTCCGATATGAACGCCCTGCTGGAATGCTCGATGGAAATCGGCCAGATGAACTTCAAAGTGATGAGCATTCTGGATGCCGGTGAAACCAGCACCTATGGCCACCCAACGCCGACGCAGGTCAACGTCAAAGCGACCGAAGGCAAATGCATCCTGATCTCCGGCCATGACCTGAAAGATCTCTACAACCTGCTGAAGCAGACCGAAGGCACCGGCGTTAACGTTTATACCCACGGCGAAATGCTGCCCGCGCACGGCTACCCGGAACTGCGTAAGTTCAAACATCTGGTGGGTAACTACGGCAGCGGCTGGCAGAACCAGCAGGTGGAGTTTGCCCGCTTCCCTGGCCCAATCGTCATGACCTCTAACTGCATCATCGACCCGACCGTCGGCGCGTATGACGACCGTATCTGGACCCGCAGCATCGTCGGCTGGCCGGGCGTGAGCCACCTTGAAGGCGACGATTTCGGTCCGGTTATCGCTCAGGCGCAGCAGATGGCGGGCTTCCCGTACAGCGAAATCCCGCACCTCATCACCGTCGGTTTTGGCCGTGAAACCCTGCTGGGCGCGGCGGATTCCCTGATTGACCTCGTCAGCCGTGAAAAACTGCGTCACATCTTCCTGATCGGCGGCTGTGACGGCGCGCGCGGGGAACGTAACTACTTCACCGATTTCGCCACCCGCGTACCGGAAGACTGCCTGATCCTGACCCTGGCCTGCGGTAAGTACCGTTTCAACAAGCTGGACTTCGGCAACATCGAAGGTCTGCCGCGCCTGGTGGATGCGGGTCAGTGTAACGATGCGTATTCAGCCATCATTCTGGCGGTCACGCTGGCAGAGAAACTGGGCTGCGGCGTGAACGATCTGCCGCTGTCGCTGGTGCTCTCCTGGTTCGAGCAGAAAGCGATCGTTATCCTGTTGACCCTGCTCTCGCTCGGCGTGACCAACATCGTCACCGGGCCGACCGCGCCAGGCTTCCTGACGCCGGACCTGCTGGCCATCCTGAACGAGAAATTTGGTCTGCGTTCCGTGACCAACGTTGAAGATGATATGAAGCAACTGCTGAGCGCGTAAGGAGTAACTCATGACCATGCCAACCTCACAATGTCCGTGGCGGATGCAGGTTCATCACATCCATCAGGAGACGCCGGATGTGTGGACGCTGTCGCTGCTGTGCCATGACTACTACCCGTACCGCGCGGGCCAGTATGCGCTGGTGAGCGTGCGTAATTCTGCGGATACCCTGCGCGCCTACACCCTCTCCTCCACGCCGGGCGTGAGCGAATACATTACGCTCACCGTTCGTCGTATTGATGACGGCGCAGGATCCGAGTGGCTGACCCGGGACGTGAAGCGCGGGGATTACATCTGGTTGTCTGACGCGCAGGGCGAGTTTACCTGTGACGACAAGACGGAAGATAAATTCCTGCTGCTGGCGGCGGGCTGTGGCGTGACGCCGATTATGTCGATGCGTCGCTGGCTGGCGAAATACCGACCTCAGGCCGACGTGCAGGTGATTTTCAGCGTGCGTTCCCCGGAAGATGTGATTTTTGCCGAAGAATGGCGCAACTATCCGGTGACGCTGGTCGCGGAAAACAATGCCACGCATGGCTTTGTCGCGGGGCGCCTGAGCCGCGAGCTGCTGCAAAGCGTGCCGGATATTGCGAACCGCACCGTGATGACCTGCGGCCCGGCGCCGTACATGGAGATCGTGGAGAAAGAAGTGAAAGCGCTCGGCGTGACCCGCTTCTTCAAAGAGCAGTTCTTCACGCCTGTAGCGGAAGCGGCGACCAGCGGGATGAAGTTCACGAAGCTGCAACCTGCGCAGACCTTCTTTGGGCGCGTGGGCACCACGCTGCTTGAAGCGCTGGAAAGCAACAACGTACCGGTGGCGGCGGCCTGTCGCGCCGGGGTGTGCGGTTGCTGTAAGACCAAAGTGGTTTCCGGTGAGTACACGGTCACCAGCACCATGACGCTAACCGACGCAGAAATTGCAGAGGGCTATGTGCTGGCATGTTCGTGCCATCCGCAAGGCGATCTTGTGCTCGCATAATCTTTCGCGGTTCACCTGTAGGCCCGGTAAGCATCAACGCCACCGGGCTTTTTTGTCTGTGCAGGCCAGCGCATTTGCCTTTGGAACTCCTGTAGGCCCGGTAAGCGTCAGCGCCACCGGGCTTTTTGCCCGTGCAGGCCAGCGCATTTGCCTTTGGAACCCTGTAGGCCCGGTAAGCGTCAGCGCCACCGGGCTTTTTGCCCGTGCAGGCCAGCGCATTTGCCTTTGGAACCCCTGTAGGCCCGGTAAGCGTCAGCGCCACCGGGCTTTTTGCCGGGTGGCACTACGTTTACCCGGCCTACATTGTGCCTACGGCCTGTACGGCAGTGAACCGTGACTAAAGGCATGAGCAAATCAGGCAAGATTTCTAAGCTGCCTGCACGGCAGTGAACGTTTGTGCCGTGACTATGCTCGAAAATAAAAGATTTCTAAGCTGCCTGCACGGCAGTGAACTTCCAGAATGGTTAAAGAATTGCGATGGTTACTTTCTAAGCTGCCTGCACGGCAGTGAACACCAGCTGTTATTCCCGTTCCAGTGAGAGACTTTTCTAAGCTGCCTGCACGGCAGTGAACTTCCATCAGTTAATCATCTCAATAGTTTGTGAGTTTCTAAGCTGCCTGCACGGCAGTGAACTGAAACAATCTACACCTATCCCTTTGTCTGATAAACCAATACCTCAAAAACTTCCTCCAGACCCTTTTTTATTCCCCTTCAGCCCAACCATATAAAATCAACAACTTATGCATCATCAGGAAAAAAGGGTCTGCAAACCCGCTTCCGCCCGCCCCAACCTCAGCCCGCTGGCGGCGCGTCGCGCAGAAAAACCACCTGTACTTAAAGAGTACTGAGCAGGCAATACAGCGACTTTCTTCTAAGCTTGTAAGCGATATCACAAAAAGGAGACGGACAACCATGAAACAAACCGTGGCTGCATACATAGCGAAAACCCTTGAGCAGGCTGGCGTAAAGCGTATCTGGGGCGTCACTGGCGACTCTCTGAACGGACTCAGCGATAGCCTTAACAAGATGAAGACCATTGAGTGGATGCCCACCCGCCATGAAGAGGTCGCCGCCTTTGCCGCCGGTGCCGAAGCGCAGCTTACGGGTGAACTCGCCGTCTGTGCGGGTTCCTGCGGACCGGGAAACCTGCACCTCATCAACGGTCTGTTCGACTGTCACCGCAACCATGTTCCGGTGCTGGCGATTGCGGCTCACATTCCGTCATCTGAAATCGGTAGCGGCTATTTTCAGGAGACGCATCCGCAGGAGCTGTTCCGTGAATGCAGCCACTATTGCGAGCTGGTCTCATCGCCGGAGCAGATCCCACAGGTGCTGGCGATAGCCATGCGTAAGGCGATCCTGAATCGCGGGGTTTCGGTGGTTGTGCTGCCGGGGGACGTGGCGCTGAAGGCCGCACCTGAAACCGCCACCACCCACTGGTACTCTGCGCCCCAGCCAACCATTACCCCTGCCGAAGAAGAGCTGAAAAAGCTGGCACAGCTGCTGCGATACTCCAGCAATATCGCCCTGATGTGCGGCAGCGGCTGCGCCGGCGCGCATAAAGAGCTGGTGGAATTTGCCGGCAAGCTGAAGGCGCCTATTGTGCATGCCCTGCGCGGGAAAGAGCACGTTGAATACGATAATCCGTACGATGTCGGCATGACCGGGCTGATCGGTTTTTCCAGCGGCTTCCACACCATGATGAACGCCGACACGCTGATACTGCTCGGCACCCAGTTCCCGTACCGCGCGTTCTACCCGACGGATGCCAAAATTATCCAGATCGACATTAATCCCGGCAGCATCGGCGCGCACAGCAAGGTGGATATGGCGCTTATCGGCGATATCAAATCCACTCTCGCCGCCCTGCTGCCGCTGCTGGAAGAAAAAACGGACCGCAAATTCCTCGATAAAGCCCTGAGCGACTATCGCGATGCGCGCAAGGGACTGGACGATCTCGCCAAACCGAGCGAAAAAGCGATCCACCCGCAGTATCTGGCGCAGCAGATCAGCCACTTCGCCGACGACGATGCCATCTTCACCTGCGACGTAGGAACGCCCACCGTCTGGGCCGCGCGCTATCTGAAAATGAACGGCAAACGTCGCCTGCTTGGGTCGTTCAACCATGGCTCAATGGCCAACGCCATGCCGCAGGCGCTGGGCGCAAAGGCGACGGCACCGGAACGTCAGGTGGTGGCGATGTGCGGCGACGGCGGGTTCAGCATGCTGATGGGGGATTTCCTGTCGGTGGCGCAGATGAAGCTTCCGCTGAAAATCGTGGTCTTTAACAACAGCGTGCTGGGCTTCGTGGCGATGGAGATGAAGGCCGGAGGCTACCTCACGGACGGCACCGAACTGCACGACACCAACTTCGCCCGCATCGCCGAAGCCTGCGGTATCACCGGTATTCGGGTGGAGAAAGCCTCAGAGGTGGACGACGCCCTGCAACGCGCCTTCGCCATCGACGGCCCGGTGCTGGTGGATGTGGTGGTCGCGAAAGAAGAGCTGGCGATCCCGCCTCAAATCAAGCTGGAACAGGCCAAAGGTTTTAGCCTCTACATGCTGCGCGCCATCATCAGCGGGCGCGGTGACGAAGTGATCGAACTGGCAAAAACCAACTGGCTCAGGTAAAACATTTCACAAGACCTCTTAAATTAAAGGGATGTGAAATGATTGATTTACGTAGTGATACCGTTACCCGTCCGGGCCGCGCCATGCTCGAAGAGATGATGGCCGCCCCGGTCGGGGACGACGTCTACGGCGATGACCCGACGGTCAACGAACTCCAGCGCTATGCGGCAGAGCTGAGCGGTAAAGAGGCTGCCCTGTTCCTGCCCACCGGCACGCAGGCTAACCTGGTGGCGCTGCTCAGCCACTGCGAGCGCGGCGAAGAGTATATCGTCGGCCAGGGGGCGCATAACTACCTGTACGAAGCTGGCGGTGCGGCGGTGCTTGGCAGCATCCAGCCGCAGCCGATTGACGCCGCGCCGGACGGTACGCTGCCGCTGGACAAGGTCGCGGCGAAAATCAAAGCCGATGATATTCACTTCGCCCGCACTAAACTGCTGAGCCTCGAAAACACCCATAACGGTAAAGTCCTGCCGCGCGAATACCTGAAAGCGGCATGGGACTTTACCCGTGAGCGCAAGCTCGGCCTGCACGTTGACGGCGCACGTATCTTCAACGCCGTGGTGGAGTACGGCTGCGAGCTGAAAGAGATCACCCAATATTGCGACTCGTTCACCATTTGCCTCTCTAAAGGGCTGGGTACGCCGGTAGGTTCCCTGCTGGTTGGCAGCGCGGACTACATCAGGCGCGCCAACCGCTGGCGCAAAATGACCGGCGGCGGGATGCGTCAGGCGGGTATTCTGGCGGCTGCCGGACTGTACGCCCTGAAAAATAACGTGTCACGCCTGAAAGACGATCACGACAATGCGGCGTGGATGGCAGCCCAGCTACGTGAAATCGGCGCTGATGTCATGCGTCACGACACCAACATGCTGTTTGTCCGCGTCGGCGATGAGCATGCTGCCGCGCTGGGCGACTTTATGAAAGCCCGTGGCGTGCTGATTAACGCCTCCCCGGTCGTGCGTCTGGTGATGCATCTTGACGTTAACCGCGAGCAGTTGACTGAGGTGGTGGAACACTGGCAGGCATTTTTACAGCGTTAAGGAGCATACCGTGCCGCAACGTATTCTGGTGCTCGGCGCCAGCGGGTATATCGGTCAGCATCTGACCACTGCGTTAAGCCAGCAGGGGCACCAGGTGCTGGCAGCGGCACGCAACACGGAACGCCTGCAAAAGCTACATTTGCCTGGCGTGACGTGTCACAACGTTGACCTTAACTGGCCGAAAGCGCTTCCTGCGCTGCTGGAAGGGGTCGATACGCTTTACTACCTTGTCCACAGCATGGGCGAAGGCGGCGATTTTATCGCCCACGAGCGTCAGGTGGCGATGAACGTCCGCGATGCCCTGCTGCAAACCCCGGTTAAGCAGGTGATTTTTTTAAGCTCGCTCCAGGCGCCTGAACACGAGCAGTCCGACCATCTGCGCGCCCGCCAGCTGACGGCGGACACGCTTCGCGGGGCGAATATACCTGTCACCGAACTGCGTGCCGGGATCATCGTTGGCGCGGGTTCCGCCGCATTCGAAGTGATGCGCGATATGGTCTACAACCTGCCTGTGCTGACGCCGCCGCGCTGGGTACGCTCACGCACCACGCCCATTGCGCTGGAGAATTTACTCCACTATCTGGTGGCATTGCTGGATCACCCGGCGGAGCAGCATCGCGTGCTGGAGGCGGCAGGCCCGGAAGTGCTGAGCTATCAGGCGCAGTTCGAACATTTTATGCGGGTGAGCGGCCGCCGCCGCTGGCTGATCCCCATCCCCTTCCCGACCCGCTGGATATCGGTGTGGTTTTTGAATGTGATTACCTCCGTGCCGCCGACGACCGCCAAAGCGCTGATCCAGGGGCTGAAGCACGATCTGCTGGCGGACGATCGCGCGCTGCGCGCCTTAATCCCTCAGGAATTGATCCGCTTTGACGACGCGGTGCGCAATACGCTGAAAGAGGAAGAGAAGCTGGTGAACTCCAGCGACTGGGGCTACGACGCGCATGCGTTTGCCCGCTGGCGGCCCGAGTACGGCTATTATCCGAAACAGGCGGGCTGTACGGTAAAAACCTCTGCCAGCCTGGCAGCGCTGTGGGAAGTGGTGAACCAGATCGGCGGCAAAGAGCGCTATTTTTTCGGCAATGTTCTCTGGCAAACGCGTGGCGCGCTGGATCTGCTGGTCGGTCACCGGCTGGCAAAAGGCCGCCCTGCCCATCCCTGGCTGAAGGTGGGCGATACCGTCGACAGCTGGAAGGTGATTATCGTTGAGTCGGAAAAACAGCTGGCGCTGCTGTTTGGCATGAAGGCGCCGGGGCTGGGGCGGCTCTGCTTCACCCTGAAGGACAACGGCGACCATCGTGAACTGGACGTTCGGGCATGGTGGCATCCGCACGGAATGCCGGGGCTGTTTTACTGGTTGCTGATGATCCCGGCACACCTGTTTATCTTTCGCGGAATGGCGAAACGGATAGCGCAACTGGCAGAACAAAAGCAGGAAGGTAACTAAATAAAACGCTTTTTCTTTCACCTTTCCCATTGCAACACATCGTAATTCACGAAAGAATGCGCACGAAATTCTTTTCAACACAGTGGATTGATATGAAGGTACTGGTTACCGGGGCGACCAGCGGCTTAGGCCGAAATGCGGTCGAGTTTGTGCGCAACAAAGGCATCAGCGTGAGGGCCACCGGTCGCAATGAGGCGATGGGTAAGCTCCTGCAAAAAATGGGCGCTGAATTTGTCCATGCCGATCTGACGGAGCTGGTCTCCTCTCAGGCCAAGGTGATGCTCGCCGGTATCGATACGCTGTGGCACTGCTCCAGTTTTACCTCTCCGTGGGGTACCCAGGAAGCCTTTGATCTCGCTAACGTGCGCGCCACGCGTCGTCTGGGCGAATGGGCCGTCGCCTGGGGCGTGCGTAACTTTATTCATATCTCCTCCCCGTCGCTCTATTTCGACTATCACCACCATCGTGATATTCAGGAAGATTTCCGCCCGGCGCGCTTCGCCTGTGAGTTTGCCCGCAGTAAAGCGGCGGGCGAAGAGGTGATCGACCTGCTGGCCCAGTCAAACCCGCACACCCGCTTTACCGTGCTGCGTCCGCAGAGCCTGTTTGGGCCGCACGACAAAGTCTTTATCCCGCGACTGGCCCAGATGATGCACCACTACGGCAGCGTGCTGTTACCGCGCGGCGGCGATGCGCTGGTGGACATGACCTATTACGAAAATGCCGTTCACGCCATGTGGCTGGCGAGCCAGCCGGAATGCGATAAGCTGGTGTCGGGGCGCGCTTATAACATCACCAACGGCGAGCCCTGTACCCTGCGCAGCATTGTGCAAAGGCTGATTGACGAGTTAAAAATCGACTGCCGGATCCGTTCCGTTCCCTACCCGATGCTGGACATGATTGCCCGCAGCATGGAGCGTTTTGGCAGTAAATCGGCGAAAGAGCCTGCGCTGACGCATTACGGTGTGTCGAAGCTCAACTTTGATTTTACGCTGGATATTTCGCGGGCGGAGAACGAGCTGGGGTATAAACCGATTGTATCGCTGGATGAAGGGATAGTGCGTACGGCGGCGTGGTTACGGGATCACGGGAAGTTGCACCGGTAAGCGTTCCAGCCTCATGTAGGCCGGGTAAGCGCAGCGCCACCCGGCAAAAAACAGAGAGTGCGGACTGATGCCCTCACCCCGGCCCTCTCCCACAGGGAGAGGGTGCAGACACTAAAACGGCAACCCGAGGGTTGCCGTTTGCTTTTACAGAGCCGTCCAGGCTTCAGCCCATGCCAGACCTGCGCCTGGTTCATAGTACGTTGGAGAGTTGTTACACCAGCCGCTGTACGGGAACGGTTTGCACTGGAACAGTTTACCGTGGTTGTTCACGATATCACCGGCGTTGTACTTGCTGTTCGCGCTCCATGCCGGGTAAGACGTATCTTCTCCGGATGGCGTTGCCGCTTTCGCTTTCACGTTCAGCAGGTAAGACGTGGTGCTGCTCAGCTCGCCATCGCTGACGGTCAGGCTCACTTCATACTGCTGCGCCGTCGCAGACTCTGGCGCGGTGAAGGTCACAACCGCTTTGTCCTGACCGGAAACAGTCTGACCATCCTGGGAACGCCAGGTATAGGTCAGCTTGTTGCCATCTGGATCGGTAGAGCCTTCCGCGCTCAGAGAAACCTGCGCACCCGCTTCAACTGCGCCGATCGGACCGGCAATCTGCGCAACCGGCGCGTGGTTCACCACAACAGGCTCGACCGGGGTTTCATCCGGCGTTGGTGTTGGTGTTGGCGCTGGCGTTTCATCGCCAGATGGCGTTGGTGTTGGCGTTACCGGGGTTTCGTCCGGGGTAACGGAAGAACCATCATCGTTAACGATTTTCACGTTAAAGAACTTCTGCACGCACTTGCTATAGTCGCCTTCTTTAAAGGCGCTGAACGGAGTCTGGTAGCCCACCAGCTGGCAAGAGTAGGTTTTGCCGTCCGGGGTATCCGCGCTCCATCCCCAGTCCTGTTCCCAGTAAATCTTCAGGGCGCCTGCGCCACCTTCGTCGAACTGCTTCATGTTGGCGCAACCCAACACCTCGTTCGCCGGAACAGGCACTTTCAGGTAGTTTGCGAACTCTTTGTAGTACTTGATACGGTTCTGAGACTGCGCAATTTCAGTCGGGCCGCCGCACTCAACGCCGCCGTTGATGATCTGGGTGGTCACACCAAAGCCCGGAACCAGACCGTTGGCTTTATCGTGGTCGTTCGGCTGCCATGTACCGTCGATCACCTGCAACATGCTTGGTTTTGGCGGCTGCGGATAGGCGAAGAAGAAGATCGCACTCGCCAGGTTCAGCCAGGTGTCCGCCACCAGCTCAGGTTTGTCGAGCAGCGTACGCACGTCGCCGTACATCGCTTCAGAGAATGGACCGTAGTTATAGTTGTAGGACAACTGTTTCGCCCCACGACCGAAGTAGCTCAGGAAATCGCCGTCTTTATCTTTACCGCAAGGCCAGGTCTGCCCCTGCCAGACGTCCGGGTTACATTCGCCGTTATAGCCGCCCTTCTGCCCTTCGCTCCAGCCCATTTCACGTACGTGGACCAGCGCCTGACGCCATTCGGCTTCCGGACGCCAGCTTTCGTGGCCGCCCGTTTCCTGGGCAAAGTGGGCAAACATGGTGGCCAGCTCTTTGCGGCAGATGGCGTCGCTGTCACGACCGTCATTGTAGGTCTTACACAGCGCCGGGAATTTGCCCACGGCTTTCAGGAAGTTGCTGTAGGTATAGGCCTGCGCACGCAGCGGGAAGAGATATTCCCAGTCGCTGGCTTTCACGATCCCTTCAACGCGTTTAACGTTGTCCGGGTTCGCCGCCCGGCCTGGCTCAATCAGTTCGACCTGCGCGTTATCCAGCGTCTGGATGGTCTCTTTCACCGAAGCCATCAGCGGGAAGTCCGTCAGTTCCTTCTCTTTCTTCGCCAGATCGCTGGCTTTGATGGTGTACGGCTCACTGCTGGTCTCCTTCAGATTCGCAGCCTGGGCCATGAATGGCGCCACGCAGGCTCCCGCAATGAGTACACTCAGTAACGTCCTTTTGTTCATTTCAGTTTTCCTGTTTATTTCAAATTAAATGTTAATATCCCGGCTTAGGTATTACTCCGTTAATACATAAACCACATTCAGCTGTTTTCACTTTTCGAAGAACACCTTCAGGAATTCTTCAAAAATAAAAAACGTTAATAACGTGCTGCTAATTTCAGTTGCTGATATTTGGCCCAGACCTTATGGGCATATTTCATCCTCTGCGGATAATTTTCTTTTTTCAGTCCGGCGTTATATGCGCCAACGGCTTCCCAGTTATAGCCATACACCCTGATCATCCCGGAGAGGATAGAAGCCCCGACCATGATCGAAGTACACGGCTCCGTGATTAATCGGTATTCGTCGATGCCTCTGCTTTCCAGCGCGGAAAAATGCGAACTGTTGATTTGCATCAGCCCGACATCCCGCGTGCCATCGCGGTTTTGCCCAACCGCATACGGATTCATACCGGATTCCACATTCGCTATCGCGTACAGTAAATAAGGATCGACATGATAATAATGCGCCGCTTTATCCCAACAATTTGCCAGTGCGCTTTGGCTTATTATCAATAACAACAAAATCAACTTTTTCATTTTTACCTGCTGACAGTTTCGGTTATTTCTCCTTACCAACATCCTGTAAAATGAATTTTGAATGACTCCCCCTCTGAAGGGGGAGTCATTAATGGGCTAGATTATTTGCAATCTGTTGATGCGCCTTCTTTTACCCATACGTCGCTGTTGGCTGGGTTATCACCACGGGTCCACCATTTCGCACGGTAAACGTTACCTTCATAGGTGGTGGTGTCGCCGCCGTTGTACACCAGGTCAGAACGCCAGTTCATCTTCACGTTGCTCACCAGCTCCCATGCATCCACACCGAAGCCAGGCTGATTGCCCTGAGTCCAGTACTTCGCTTTCCACACCAGATGGTCGAAGCTTACGGTATCGCCACCGTTGTAGATTTTGCTGGATTCCCACGCCGCGTATTTGCTGGCGTTAGCATCCACAGGGGCATCGCAGCTTCCTTTGTCAGACGGAGGAGTCACATCATCAGCCGGAGGGGTAACGTCATCCGCCGGGTTAGTGTCTTCGTCAGCAGGTACCGGTGCAGGCGCCGCTTTCGGATTCACGGTAACCTGGACGTTAGACTGCACGCTGGTCTTACCGTCGCTCACCACCACGCTCAGGGTGTAGGTAGACGTTGAGCTCACTTCCGGCGCCGTGATATTCACGTTCGCGGAGTCAGTTCCGGTGGCGTGCATATCTGCTGGTACGCTCCAGGCGTAGGTCAGCGCATCACCGTCTGGGTCCGCGGCCTGGGCATGCAGCGCATAGGTTTCACCAGATTCAAGCGTGATCGCTTCCATTGGGTTTAAAACCGGTGCCTGGTTAGCTTTCGGCGCCTTGTTCACCACCTGGACATCAATCGCGTTGCTCAGACCTTTTGCATCGGTCACCGTCAGGCGGAACGTCATGGTCTGGTCGGTGGTCGCTGCCGCAACGTTGAAGGTCGCTTTCGCTTTGGTGCTGTTGTTGATGGTGACAGACGGACCAGAGACCTGAGTCCATTTGTAGGTAATCGCATCGCCATCAGGATCGCTGGAAGCAGAGCCATCGAGCGTGACGGTTGCCGGGCCAGACACGTTCTGATCGGCAGAGGACGCGATTGGCGCGTGGTTGGTGACCACCGGATCAACCGGAGTCGAGTCGCTGCCCAGCAGGCTTTCGTTCATCGCATTCAGAATGTCGCCGGTATCAGAGTCGATAGACCACGCGAACAGACCGCCCAGTTTATTGGCCAGAACATACTTGCCTTTCGCCGTGGTTGAACGCGCATCTTCGTACGAGATCAGGTCGCCGGTGGATTTGTTGAAGACGTAAGGGGCTTCAGCGGTCGTGTCGTAGCCGTATTCCCAGCCTGGTTTGCCTTTGTATTCGTTCACGATCTGACGATAGTCAACCACGCCCGGTTCCCAGGTGCCTTTCACCATGCCGGTTGCCGTACCGGTGAATGGATTGTCACCGGTGTAGCCATGCACGCCGGTCCAGCCGCGGCCATACATGCCCGCACCCACCACGATCTTGCCTGGCTGTACGCCCTGCGCAAGCAGCGCGTTAACGCCGTTTTCAGTGGTGTAATCAGTGTCCGGACGCCATGCTGGCGCACGCAGCGCAGCCTGGTGGCCGAGAACGGTGTTGCTCCAGCCGCCGTAGAAGTCGTAGCTCATCAGGAAGATGTGGTCGAGATACTGCTGAGCCGTGGTGTAATCCACGTCTTCGATCTTATCGCGGCCTGCACCGATGGCGCTGGTCAGTTCATAGGTACGGCCCGTCTGTGCAGACAGCTCATTCAGCATGGTGCGCAGGTCGTGCATCAGTGCGGTATAGGTCGCTTTATCCTGCTGCGGGTTGCCGATGGTTTCGGTTACACCGCCACCGCCCGGGAATTCCCAGTCGATATCCACACCGTCAAAGAATTTCCACGTCTGGAGGAAATCTTTCACAGAAGAGACGAAGCGTGCGCGGATAGCCGGGTCGCCCATGTGGAAGAACGGATCGGAAAGCGTCCAGCCGCCGATAGATGGCAGCACTTTCAGGCCTGGATGTGCTTTTTTCAGCGCCATCAGCTGGCCAAAGTTACCTTTGTACGGGTCATCCCAGTTGGAGACGCCAGCCTGTGGTTTTTGCAGCGCAGCCCATGGGTCGTGGATCGCCACGGTAAAGTCAGGACGGCCCTTACAGTCGTTCTGAAGCACGCGGAAGCTGTTACCGCCTTCAATGGTTTTCAGGCCGTCGTTGATGCCGTCACCGCCACAGATTGGAATGAAGCCGTACAGAATGTGGTTGAGGTTTGCCGCAGGGATCTTATCAACCGGGAAGTTACGGTCGTAAACGCCCCATTCCGGGAAGTAGGCCGCAACCACTTTATCGGTATGCTTCGCGAACGCTTTGTTGTTCTCCTGGAGAGACGTATTCAGCGGCAGCAGGTGGCTACCGTCGGTGTCAGCCACAATAATCAGCTTACTGGCGCTTTTCGCACAGCCGCTGGCGTTACAGACTTCAACCTGTTCCTGATAACGCCCGCCTTTTTTCACTTTAAACGTTGCAGAGCCCGTCGCACCGGCTGCGCCGGTCCATACGGTCTGTCCGTCCAGCAGAACTTTCGCAGAAGTTGGCGCATCACCACTCCAGACGTTCCACTCAACTTTTACATCCACGCCATCGTTATGCACTTTGACAAGATTGTTATAATCCTGAGCAGCCTGATCGACTTCCACCAGGGCAAATTTGTCATTGCCATAGCCGATCGTCGGTGCACCTGGCGCTGCTGCAAATGCGGAGCTGGTTGCCGCCGCAATAAAGAGCGCCAGATATTTTGGCTTCATAAATTTCATTTTTATTTCCTGATAAATTTATTTATAACGTAGTAACCCATGTCTTCCGTGAGATCATGGATGCGTTTCGCGTAATGCGTATTTAACCAACGTGAGTGCCGTGAACAAAAAATTGTTGCTGCGTTGTATTCCTCCATTAAAAGATACAAGCCAAATCCCGTGTAGCTTATATCTCTTACGATACACTGAGCGTAAAGGATCGTCCTTTCCTTCCTCCATCAAAAAGATTTATAAAAAATCTTGACCTGTATATTTAAAATGTGAAAGCAATTTGCTGACTAATAAACACCCCTATTCCAGCAAAGGCGAGATAAGGACCAAAAGAAATAGTGAGGTTATTTTTATTTAAATTATTTACGGCGAAATAACCGACAATACCGCTTAACGCTGCCGCCAGTTCAATGGAGGGCAACGCCTGCCAGCCGCACCAGGCCCCCAGCGCCGCCAGTAGCTTAAAATCCCCGTAACCCAGACCTTCTCGTCCGGCGATCAGTCGAAAAGCCCAGTAGAGCAGCCAGAGCGACAGATAGCCCGCCACCGCACCGAACAGCGCATCGCGTAGCGGCAACGTGTGGTCAAACGCATGGAGCACTAACCCCGCCCACAGCAGCGGCTGGGTCAGGCAGTCCGGAAGCAGCTGGTGCTGCCAGTCGATCATGGCCAGCGGCAGTAAAAAAGCCGCCAGTAACCACATAGAGAACAGCGCCTGAACGTCCGGCATGCACCAGGCGGTGATGCCAAAAAACAAGGCGGAGATCAGTTCGACCAGAAAGAGTCGCAGCGGGATCGCGCTGCCGCACTGGTGGCAGCGCCCCCGTAATAAAAGCCAGCTGAGCAGCGGGATGTTTTCCCACGCCGCAAGCGTGTGCTGGCACACTGGACAGTGCGAGGCCGGAAAGAGCAGATTGCCATTCCCCTCCTCATCCATCACCATCCCCGGTACGCGCTCGGCGACAACGCCAAGAAAACTGCCCACAATGCCACCCAGGATCGCACTCATTATCGGGAACCCTACCGGGCAGGCGTCCCGTATCAGCGCGAAGGTATTCATGCGTTTTTTGACCAGGTGAGCTGCACCTGCGCTTTCACGTCGCTGAGGTGGTCAACCGGCGTGAGGTTTATTTTTTGCAGTCTCACGCCGGAGGTCTGATTAATTTCGCGCAGCCAGCTTTTTAATTCATACACATTCACCCGATTCACCACGAACGATAAAGTTTGCCCCTCCTGGCGCACATCCGTCAGTGAAAGGTTAATTTCATGGGCGCTGTTCTCGACCACCGTACGCGGATTATCCGTTTTGACTAACTGGACCTGAAGATGATTTTTATCAATTTCACTGCGCATCCAGTTAAGCGTCTCTTTTTGTCTTTTAAGCGTCGATTTACTATTTTGAATCATATTATCCAAGGGGATCACTCCTGTGTAATACACCGCTGCCCCCACAATGGCAACGGCACATATTTTTAAAATAATTTTTTCCCGGGCGCTGTAATTCTGATAGCGCGCTTTCAGCTGCGCGATTCGCTCTTTCATTTATGTTTCCCTGCGATCATGGCGGTATACGGTTCGGTTGTTGAAACAGGCTGTAAGGTAAAATCAAAATTCTCACGGGTCTGGTTAACAAACGCCTGCAACGCGGGCTGGTTTTGCGCGCTGACGCTGAGCGTCAGGGTGTTTTGCTGCGCATCGTATTCCAGCAGATCGATCTCCATCGCAGGGACTGCCTGCCGGGCTTTCTCCAGCTCATCAAGCTGAAGAAAGAATCCCTTGCTCTGTTTTTTCAGGCTTTGACCAAAGTGATATTTGATATTGGTCTGCTGACGCATGCTGGGGAAATGGTGCTGATAAACCTGGACTATCTCCTCCTGCACCCGATTTTCCTGCTGCACCAGCATCCAGGCCATCGCAATGCGTGGCCCCAGCAGCAGACCAACAGACAGCACGCCCGCCGCCACCATCGCCGCTTTCATACTTTTCGCCGCCCGCCCATGACCGGCCTTAAGGCTGAATTCACCGTGAAGCAGGTTAACGCGACAGGTTTGCCACTGCGGCTGGATCAGCGCCAGCGGATGCTGCCAGGCATGCTGCACGTCAACGTGCACCTTCGCAGGCGCATCGCCGTAGCACCACACTTCCCCGACCCCGGCTTTCTGCATTAACAGCGGCAGCAGGGTTGCCTCCATTTCACCCGCCACATGGGGCGATAAACGCAGCCAGTAGCCATCATCCTGCGCGACCAGCGTGCTGCCCCCTGCCGTCACGGGCAAGAGCCAGGCATCAGGCAGGGCCTGAATCACGTTTAATCCGGCCTCCTGACAGCGGGTTAATGCCGCGCGCAGGCGGTCGGCGTCAATGGCCACGGCGTCGACGTCGGCGCCTTTTTTGTGGAGTACCGTCCAGTGGAGGTTGTCCACGTCGCCAATCAGCGTCTCTTCCGCCATCCACGAGAAGGCCATCGCCTGAGAAGCCACCTTTTTCGGCAGCGTAAAATGGCGGAAAATCATGTCGCTGGCGGGCAACAGGAGACAAACGCGCGTAGCCAGGGGGTGTTCGGCCAGCATCTCCAGGCTGTCGACCACCTCGACGCGCTCGCTGCCGGACTCACACCACATTATTTTCCCGCCCTCGCGGCTGTCGGGACGAACAAAAAGTACCTGTTTCATAACGTTCTACTTTTCTTATTCAATCATTCGGTAACGACGCTGCCACGTCACGATCTCACCGGCTTCGTTATTCACCTGAAGCTGGCTGACCACGCGAAGCGTTAATTCATCGGTATTGCCGGTGTAATTCACGCGGAAGTACCGGCTGTTTATAGAAAATTGATCCGCCACCTGCGGGAGATCGTCTTTTAACTGCGGGAAGGCCTGCTCCAGCGCTTTGCTGAACGCTTCCATATTTTCCCAGCCCGATTCCGGACGCGCATCCAGCAGGCGAACGGCGTCATCCCGCGTGAGTTTTCCCGGGAACATGGCCGCCAGCACGGCGGCCTGTTCCGGTTGCAGGGTGTTGACATCGACCTTGCTGGCGGCATCCGGCAGCGCGCATAACAGCTTGCTCACCTTCGGATACGCCGTAACAGGGAACGCCGGCAGCAGTTTGATTTCCGCGATGCTGCGCATCATCTGATTTGCCGGTTGCCGCGCGGGCACGACGCCAGCCCACGCATCGCTTTCGGCCCCCTCTTTCGCCGTGGTGCTGTCACCATCGAGATAATCCACCAGCTGGAAATAGACTTCCTCCGCCGTGCCCGGGCTGAGGCCGCTTTCCGTCAGGAGTTGTTCAACAATCCGCTCTTTACGCGGTTTTTCTGCCACCGCGGGAGCGCTTTGCCCCTGGGGTGCGACGTCGGCGGTCAACAGGTTATTGACGTTAAAGCAGTCCTGCGCATCTTCCACCTGGCTCACGACCGTATAATCTTCACCCTGCGTCTCCAGCGGCTGATGCCAGTCGCCGTCCAGGGCCAGCGGCTTGCTCTCGCCGCTGGCGTCGGTCTGTAACCGGTCCTTCACCACTTTTTCCTGGGCCTGCATCGCCCAGCGCAGCTGCTGCTGGCTTACCTGATAATGCGTTTTCTGCAAATTACGGCAGAACTGCTGGCTGATTTTGGCGGCCAGCGCCGACATCATCACCAGCAAAATCAGCACCACCAGCAGGGCGACGCCCTGTTGTTGACGGATCCGCTTCATGGTCTGGTCTCCGGCGAAGGCGCTGGCGCAGGGGCCGCATCCGGGGTCGGCGCAGGCGCGTCGGCGGCTTTCTCTGGCGCTGCGGCAGCGGCCACCTCCGGCATATCACCCGGCGTGGTGAACACCCAGCGCCAGGTATCCCCGTTTTCCATCGTCAACGTAATCTCCACGCCGTCCGGCAGATGGGCGGCGTCGTGCCAGGCTGTCAGCCAGCCCTGACGATAAAACCGCCACTGCAATGATTTTACGCCGCTGACAATCGGCACTTCGTCAGGCTTAACGTCCGCCGGGCCGTCAATGACCGGCCAGACGTCGCGATACAAACGCCCCTCTTCCAGCCGCCAGCGCACGCGCTCCAGCTGGACCGTTCCGCTCACGCCATTCAGGGTGGTCAGTTCAAGGGCATCGCCCTCCTGACGAAACAGCTCCGGCTCATTACGCGGGGCGCGCGCCTGGAGCTGGAAAAAATCACGCTCCATCAGACTCCAGGCACGCTGAAGCTGGTTGAGCTTTGCGGCGCTGGCATCCGTCGCCGAGCTGGTACGCATCGCGCCGTCCAGAATTTGCCAGGCCAGGGTGCTGATCACCGCGAAGATAGTCAGCGCAATCATGATTTCCAGCAGGGTAAATCCGCGCTGGCGTCGCGTTTTCTTCACTTGCTCTCTCCCGGCGGAATGATGCGCAGGGAAATAACCGGCTGGCTCTCATCGCCTTCCGCATACACGCGTAGGGTATTCGCCCAAACGTTGTCGGCGGTTTTCACCCGCTGCTTACGCCAGTTCCAGCTGCGCCCGCCCATGATTTCCGTCCCCTGCTGTTCAGCATCCGGGAAGTCAGTTTTCGTGAGCTGTGCTTCCGCCAGCTGGTTTTCCGCCACCCAACTGGCCTGCAAGGTATCGGCCAGGCCGTGGGTAAAACGCACGTTCAGGGAGACCGAGTTCATCAGCGCCAGCGCGGCGGAGGAGAAGATCACCAGAGCGACCATCACCTCCAGCAGCGTCATCCCCTTTTGCTTTTTGTTACCGTTAGCCATCGTTTTCTACCGATACCGGCGCCGCACCTTGCGACACCACGCGGAAATGGTGCTGTTTGTCGTAACTTTGCAGCGTCAGCGTAAAGCGGCTGATTTCACCGTCCGGTAAAAAGATCACCTGCGGCTCGGACGTCACCGTCGCGGCCAGGCGCTGCGGCGAGAGCGACACGTGCATCTCTTCCGGAAAATCACCTTTGGTGGTAATGCGTCCGGCAGATAATGGCACCCAGTGACGCTCGCCATTTTTATCGGCGATCGTCACCAGCTGATATTTATCGGTGGTGATCACCAGCCCGACAATATTTCCGTCCATCACCGCACGGTCTGAACCATAATCAACGAGTGCTTTTAATTGCTGGCCAAATATATCCGCGCCGCTGCGCGAAGGAATGGTGGAGACCACCATCATGGCGCAACTGGCAAATATCACCAGCGCCAGAATAATTTCCAGCAACGTAAAGCCGCGTTGATTTTTCATTATTTCTCTTTCTTATCCAGAGACCAGTTGGTAATGTCATCGGCGGTATTGGCTTCGCCGTCCGGACCGGCTGAGAAGACGTCCACCGCGCCGTGTTCACCCGGGCTCACCAGAATATAATCATTGCCCCAGGGGTCCTGCGGCAGGCGACGGATATAGCCGTCCGTGCGGTAGCCGTTCGGGATTGGCGCGATTTCAGGTTTGGTCACCAGCGCCTGTAACCCCTGCTCTGTGGTCGGGTAGCGGTGGTTATCCAGCTTGTACATATCCAGCGAGCCTTCGAGCGCGACAATATCGCTGGTTGCTTTTTGCGTATCGGCTTTTTCTTTATTGCCCATTAAATTTGGCACCACCATACTCGCCAGTACGCCGAGAATAACAATGACCACCATTAATTCGAGCAATGTAAAGCCCGCCTGGCGAGCCAGGTTTTTACGTTTTAAAGCCATGATTTAACCTACCATATTATTAAGTTGCAGAAGCGGTTGTAATATTGACAGCACGATGAATAAAACAATCGTCGCCATGGATACCACCAGCGCCGGTTCAAACACCGACAGCGTTAATGTAATTCGATGTTGTAAGGCCGATTCCTGGTTTTCCGCCGCGCGATCCATTAAATTACCTAATTCCCCGCTCTCTTCGCCGGAGGCAATCATATACAGCATGGTGGGCGGGAATAATTTCGCCTGTTCCAGCGCCGCATACAGCGACGCCCCCTGGCGCACGGTGTCGGCGGCCTGCTCCAGCACCTGCCGGGCATAGAGGTTTTCGATACCGTCCATCGCGATATACATCCCCTCCAGCAGCGGCACGCTACTGGCCTGCAAAATGCTCAGGGTACGGATATAGCGGGCGCTGTTGATGGCGCAGACCAGCTTTTTAATCGGCGAGCCGTTCACCAGCCAGCTGTGCCAGCGAAAACGGTTTTTGGCATTCCTCAGCCAGGTTTTGAAGCCGATAAAGCCGCCGCCCAGAATGCCCACAATATAAATGCCCCAGGCTTGCAGGAAATCACTGACCGCAATCAGCGTCCGGGTGGTGATCGGCAGCTGCTGCTTCATGTGGGTGAACTGCTCAATCACCTGCGGCACCACCGCCACCAGCAGGATGCTGATAACCGCGATGGCGACCACGGTGAGGGTTATCGGGTAGACCATTGCCTGCGTCAGCTTGCTTTTCATCTTCTGGCGCTGCTCGTTGTACTCCGCCAGCTTTTCCAGCACGTCGCCCAGGTGACCGGTCTTCTCCCCGGCCATCACCAGCGTGCAGTAAAGCTTGTCGAAGGTGCGCGGAAACTGGCTGAAGGCATCGAACAGGGTGTGGCCTTCCACCACCTTCTCGCGGATCTCCACCACCATCGCCGCCAGCTTTTTGTCTTCCGTTTGCTTTGAGATCGCCTTCAGCGCGCTCTCCAGCGGCAGCGCGGCGTTGACCAGCGTCGAAAGCTGACGGGTAAACATCGACAGTACCGGGGTGGAGAGCTTCGCCCCGGTTTTCGCTTTCCCGCCTGCCGCCGCCTCGCGGGTTTCGGTGATGCTGACGGGTATCAGCTTTTGCTCGCGAAGCCACTGGCGAACCTGCTTCTGCCCCTCGGCCTGTAACGTCCCGCGCTGGGTTTTCCCCGCGGCATCCGTCGCTGTCCAGGCGTAGAAAGCCATTACGCATCCCCCCCACGCTCGGCGGTGACGCGCATGACTTCTTCCAGAGACGTCACGCCGCTAATCACCTTCAGCAACCCGTTTTCACGCAGGCTGTAGGCCTGCTTAAAGAGCTGCGTTTCGAGGGACATTTCGTCCTTATCTTCATGGATGGCGCGGCGCATGGCGCTGTCCACCACCAGAAATTCATGGATACCGGCGCGGCCCTGATAGCCGCTCTGACGGCAGTGTTCGCACCCCACCGCGCGGTAAATCGCTTTTGGCGGCGCGTCCATAAAGCTGAACAGCGCTTTTTCATTGGCGTCCAGCGGACTGGTGGTGCGGCAGTGCGTACACAGCCGACGCACCAGACGCTGGGCAATGACACCGAGCAGCGATGAACCGATTAAAAACGACTCCAGCCCCATATCCCGCAGACGGGTTATCGCCCCTGCGGCACTGTTGGTGTGCAGCGTCGACATCACCAGGTGACCGGTCAGCGACGCCTGCACCGCAATCTGGGCGGTCTCACCGTCGCGAATTTCCCCGATCATCACCACGTCCGGGTCCTGACGCAGAATGGCGCGCAGCCCGCGGGCAAAGGTCATGTCCACGCGCGGGTTAACCTGCGTCTGCCCCACCCCTTCCAGCTCGTACTCAATCGGATCTTCCACGGTCAGAATGTTGCGTTCGTGGCCGTTCAGCGCCGAGAGTATGGCGTACAGCGTGGTACTTTTACCGGAACCCGTCGGGCCGGTAACGAGGATGATCCCGTGTGGGCGGTCGATCAGCCCTTTCAGCTTCTCCAGCTCTTCATCAATCAGCCCCAGCTTGTTGATGTCGGGCTTGAGATTGCTTTTATCGAGCAGGCGCATCACCACGCGCTCGCCGTACTGGGACGGAATAGTCGACACACGCACGTCGATGGCCTTGCGACCGATGCGCAGAGAGATACGGCCATCCTGCGGCAGACGTTTTTCGGCGATGTCCAGTTTCGACATGACCTTGATACGCGACACCAGCAGCGGGGCGAGCTTACGCGCCGGTTGCAGCACCGGGCGCAGCACGCCGTCAACGCGAAAGCGAATGCTCAGGGTGCGCTCGAAGGTTTCGATATGAATATCCGACGCGCCGTCCTTTACCGCCTCGCCGAGAATGGCGTTGATCAGGCGGATCACCGGCGAGTTTTCGTCGTTATCGAGCAGATCTTCGTTATCCGGGATCTCCTCGGTTAACGCCATCAGATCGATATCCGCGTCCATATCGTCCACCAGCTGCTGCGACACGCCGCTGCTCTGCTGCCAGATTTTAGCCAGCATCTCGTCAAACGCTTCCGGCGCCAGGGTGATCGGGACGAACGCGCGTCCCAGCACCCGGCGCACCTCCAGCAGTGCTAATGCCGGGGTGTCCTCACGGATATAGACGTCATTGTTGTAAAGCAGAACGCCGTTATCTTTTGCGTAGTTGCTGCTACACAGGGTTTTACTCAGTTCGTCCACGGTATCCCTCCGCCTTACTCTTTGAACGGATTGCGTGCCGCGGAGGTTTTCGCGGGTGCGGCGCTGGCGGCAGGGAACGCTGGCAGTACGGCGTTATCCGTCGGTTCAATAATGCCCAGCTTCTTCTCTTCCGCTCGCTGCATCTGGCGCACCCGGATCTGGTCATATTTCTCTTTCGAGGCTGCGCTGTAGTTGTCGTCGTCACGCAGGACGGTGGTATGAATAAACACCATCAGGTTGCGTTTGGAGGTATCCTGCGAGGTGTAGCGGAACAGCTGACCGACCAGCGGGATATCGCCCAGCAGCGGCACTTTGGAGACCGACTGTTTGGTCACATTTTCCATCAGGCCGCCGAGCACCACCGTCTGACCGCTGTGGACCATCACTTCGTTATTGATCGTGCGCGTGTTGAAGGTTGGGCCGAGGCTGGAATCTTCCGTCGCGCTGTTGTCAACGCTGGACACTTCCTGCTCAATCTTCAGGTGGATCATGTCGCCATCGTTGATTTGCGGCACAATCTTCAGCTTGGTCCCCACGGTTTTACGCTCAACGGAGTTAAACACGTTGTCGCCGCTGGTGGTTTGCGAACCGGAAAGCACCGGCACATCCTGACCGACGTTGAACGACGCTTCTTTGTTATCCAGCGTGACCACGCTTGGCGTGGAGAGGATGTCGTTTTTACCGTCGGTAGAGAGCGCGGTCATCAGCGCACCGAAATCACCGTTGAAGAAGCCGGTTGCCAGGCCAGTGAAGCTCGCCCCCTTCATGGTGCCATTTTTGATCTGGCTGATTGGCAGGCCGGTTGAGCCAAACTGCACGCCGCCGTGTTTGCTGGTCCACTGCACGCCAAGATCCAGGCCGTTGCCGTCCTGCACTTCGGCAATGATCGCTTCCACCAGCACCTGCGGACGGCGAATATCCAGCTTGTCGATCACCTTCTCCAGGGAGTTCATCACGTTAGGCTGCGCGGTGATCACCAGGGAGTTAGTTGACTCGTCGGCGGTAATATTCAGGTCGGTTGAGGCGCTCGCGGTTTTCGCTTTGGCCGCGCCCGGCTTGTCTTTCAGCTGCTCGCCAATCCCGGTCAGCACCGGCACCACTTTGGTGGCGCTGGCATATTTGAGGTAGAAGACGCGGGTGTTCCCCTCGTTATTCTGCTCGCGATCCAGCTGATGGATAAGGGAACGGGTACGCGCCCGCGCATCTTCCGAACCGCTGATCACCAGGCTGTTGGTTTCGTCATCCGCCACCACCTTGGTCGCCAGCTGCGGCGCGTTCTGTCCTTTCTGCTCTTCGTTGTTGAGGTTATTCAACATTTCCGAAAGCTCTTTGGCAGAGGCAAAGCGCAGCGGGACGATTTCGCGGCGCTGAATGCCGTCTTTATCGACGCGCTGCACCAGATCCACCAGGCGGTTCACCACCGAGGCTTTACCGGTTAACAGCAGGACGTTGGACGGCTCAAAGTGCACCACGTTCCCGATGCCGGTGGCATCGTTGAGCTGACGCAGCAGCGGGGCCAGTTCGCGAACGGGTACGTTTTCCATGCGCACCACGCGGGTGATGATCTCGTCACCTTTGCCCGGGTTCTTGCTGTCAGCCAGCGGCGCACCGGCGGTACGCGCCACGCTTGAGCGCACCACTTTGACCATGCCGTTGTCCATCGGGATCACCGACAGGCCATAGAGATCCAGCACGCTCAGAAAGAACTGGTAGTACTCATCTTCCGTCAGCACGTTGTAGGTTCGGACCGAGACGGTTCCCTGGACGGACGGGTCGACCAGAATGGTTTTGTTGAGATTGCGACCTACCGTATCGATAAACTCGCGAATATCAGTATTTTTAAAACTCGCGCTAAAGTTAGGGAAGGTGCGAATAAGCAGGTCATTTCTTCCCAAGCTGACTCGCTGATTAA
>OKJQ01000004.1_pt1 | contig 149941 bp, 137 predicted proteins | sample 1610531 | NCBI WGS metagenome assembly OKJQ01 (sample SAMN04436658, study PRJEB24849) | human gut metagenome | biome: human gut; feature: NICU; material: stool | host: Homo sapiens | place: USA: Saint Louis, MO | collected 2010-06-01 | reverse complement strand
CGCACTTCCAGGTCGAGGGGATGGACGTCAATCTGTCGCTGGTTAGCCAGATGCCAAAGGCGAAGGCGTAGGTTCGGACGATGATGAAAACGGAACGTCCGTTGTGGGGCCGGGGCATTATGGTGTCGCCTCAGCATTTTCAACAGCAGGCTGCGTATACAGCCTGGACTGCGGAAGTGATTGCCCGGATGGGTCTTAACCACCCCTGGGGAGTGGTTGAGGCGACCTTCGAACCAGAGATGCTCAAACTGGGCCGCCTGCAGGCTCACAGGCTGCAGGTCCGGTTCCAGGATGGCACGATGATTGATACGGACAATGCCGATGCGCTGCCGTCCGCGCTGTCGCTGGACGGCGCGTCCGGCGAGGCGGTGATCGTGCTGGCGCTGCCCCTGATGCAGGCGAATGGCGGCAACTGTCTGAAGCCGGAGGAGGTGGCCGAAAGGCCGGCGCGCTTCCGGCAGCGCTGGCGCGATGTCCGCAACCAGTTCGGGGATGATACCCGGCAGATTGCCGTCATACAGCCGGAGCTGACCCTCCGCTTCGCCCACCAGGACAACAGCGATTACCTGACCTGTCCGCTTGTTCGCCTGCAGCGGGACTCGCAGGGGGCCTGGCTTATCGACGAGACGTTTCTCCCGCCGCTGCTGCAGATCCAGGGCAGCCGCTGGCTGGCGACGCAGCTTGAACAGCTGCTCGTCCAGCTCCGGGCTCGTCTGACGCGCCTGATGGCCATGCGTCGCGAAAGCAATGAACGGATGGCTGATTTTGCCGTGGCTGATGTCTCTCTGTTCTGGTTGCTGAATGCGCTGAACAGCGCCGAGCCGGTGCTGGGGTACTTTCTGCGTTACCGGCAAAGCCCGCCGGAACGCCTCTACCCGGAGCTGGCGCGCCTGGCTGGTAGCCTGCTGACCTTTTCGCTCACCCATCAGGCGAATGCCGTCCCGATCTATCAGCATGACCAGCTGAACGCGGTTTTTCCGCCGCTGTTTGATTTACTGAGCGACCTGCTGGAGGCGAGCCTGCCATCGCGGGTGGTGGCGATTGCGCTGGAGCATGATGTCCGGCTGCACTTCTGGCAGGCGCGTCTGCACGATGCCCGGCTGCGGGAAGGGGCTGATTACTACCTGTCGGTTCGTTCGTCGGTACCGGTCGCCCAACTGCAGGAGCAGTTTCCGCGCCAGTGCAAAGTGGGCAGTCCGGATCATGTCAAAGCCATCGTCAACTCCTCGCGGACAGGGGTGCCCCTCACGCCATTGCGTCATGTGCCGGCGGCGATCCCGCTGCGTCTGGAAAATCAGTATTTCAGCCTCGATGTGTCCCACCCTCTGGCAACGGAAATGCTGCAGAGCGGCACCTGTATGTTTTACGTCCCGGGGATGCTCGGTGAGCCTGAACTTGAACTTTTTGCGGTACTACGAACGTGAATGAGCCTAAACGCGGCAACGCCGCGTCCATTGATATTGATGCGCTGCTGCAGAACACCTGGCTGCAGGTTATCAGCCTGCGCCACGGCCCGCAGTTCCGCGATGAGGAAGGGTACACGCTATGGCAGCGCTGTATCGCTGATGTCGAGCGCGTGCAACATGAGCTGAAGGCGAGCGGGCTTGATGACGCCAGCTGTCAGCATATTCTCACCGCCCAGTGCGCGCTGCTCGATGAAGCCGTGAAAGGTCGCGGCGTGGAGGATGAGGCCTGCCTGCAGTGGTATGACATTCCGCTGCAGGGGCACTTCCTCGGCACCATGGACGCCGGCGACACCCTGTGCGAGCGGATGCGTGATGTGTTGCGTGAACCGGCGCCCAACCTGGCCGTGGTCACCTGTTTTCAGCGGGTGATGCTGCTGGGTTTTATTGGCAGCTTTCGCTCCCTCCACGACCCCGAGCGCCTGAAGCTGGTCAACGCGCTCGGTGAGCGTGTTCCTCCTTTTCAGTGCCCGGCTACCGCTCCCGTACTGGTAGAGAGTCGCGCCGGTCTGGGGATAAGCGGCTGGCTGGCCCCATGGCCGGTACGTATTGGCCTGAGCGTGGTAGTGGTACTCGCCCTGTGGTGGGGGCTCAACCACTGGCTCGATCACCTGCTGCTGACCTTGTTACCGGGGGAGGTGAAATGAGCCCCGCGCAGCAGCGTGGGCTGGCGCTGTGGGCCAGTCTGCTGAGTGCGCTGGTGTGCCTGCTATTTTTGCCGGTTCCCCGCTGGGGGGCGTGGCTCATTCTGCTGGTCACGCTGGCCCTGATCATCGGGATCTGGCGCATCGCCAGTCGTCGTACCGGACGTAACGTCGCATCAACCCTGGCCCCTCTCCCGGAGGGCGCTTATCGCCAGCCGGTGGTCCTCGTTTGCGGCGACCTGCCGTGTGTCTGGCCGCCAGCGTCACCGGTGCGAGTGGTCAAACAGGGCTGCTGGATCCGCGTGAAAAAGACGGAGGAGCTGCAGCAGGTCGCGCGCCAGGTATTGAGCCAGCGGCCGGAATGGGGGCCTCAGCTGTCGGTGCTGCTCTGCGTCTGCCCGCAGCGGCATGCGCAAAGCGATGCGCTGACCAGCGCTCTGCTGGCCCTGCGCTGGCAACTCAGCCAGCTGCGCCAGCAGATGGGGTATGCCGTACCGCTGGCGCTGCAGGGGCAGGTGGGCAGCGCGATGAGTCGCGACCTGTTGTGGCAGGCGGCGATACCGGGTGAAGCGGTGAAAGTCTGGCAGCCCTCCTGCGCCCCCTGTTCCGTACCGGCCTGGGTAAGCGCCGGCGGGGCGGCCGCGCTGGAGCAGCAGGTGCTGATGAACAGCCTGATGGGCTGGTCTGAACAGCACGTCTATGCCGTGTTGACGGAAGAGAATACCGACCTGCCACCTCTGACCCCTGCGGCCGTGCTGTGGGGCCTCGGGCCCTCGCTGCCTGGAAGTCTGGCATCGTCGGCCTGGACGACGTGGTTATCCCGACATAGCGGCCTGTCGCGGGTAGCTGGCTGGCAGCCAGATGAGAGCGACACCGGGGACGCTTCAGCTTTGCCGGAATTCATCCTGCCGCAGTTACCGGCGGGACGGGGACTCACGCCACGAGGCAGGGCCTGGCGCGCGGCGCTCGCGATTTTCACCCTCGCGGCTGTCGCCGCGCTGCTCAGCAGTGGCTGGAACAATCGACAACTGCTGCAGCGCGTGGGCGTCGATATTGCCCGTTATGAGCGGATTGCGATGGATGATTATCGACCAAAAGCCAGCGCTGTCAGGGTGCTGCGTGAAGATGCCGCGCTGCTTGATAGCTGGGCGCGTAACGGCGTCCCGCTGCGCCTGAGTCTGGGCTTATATCGCGGGGAGCAGATTCGCCTGCCGTTGCTGGAGGCGATTCGCGGTTACGTGCCGCCTCCGCCTCCGCCCAGGCCGGTGCAGCGCGTTGCCCCGAACGTCATCCGCCTTGACAGCATGTCGCTATTCGATACCGGGAAATGGGTACTGAAGCCTGGTTCGACAAAGCGGCTGGTCAACTCGCTGATGGACATTAAGGCCAGGCCCGGGTGGCTGATCGTGGTGGCGGGTCACACCGACAGCGTGGGTGAGGAAAAAGCCAACCAGCTATTGTCGCTGAAACGTGCGGAATCGGTCCGCGACTGGATGCGCGATACCGGCGACGTGCCGGACAGCTGCTTTGCCGTTCAGGGCTATGGCGAAAGCCGACCAATTGCAACAAACGATACGCCGGAAGGCCGTGCGCTGAACCGTCGTGTCGAAATCAGTCTGGTGCCGCAGGTAGACGCCTGCCGGTTACCGGACCAACCCTCTGCGTCATCCCAGGATGATGGCGCTTCACTACACAATGGAGAGTAATTCCATGGCAATTCCTGTTTATCTTTGGCTGAAAGACGACGGCGGCGCGGACATTAAAGGGTCTGTCGACGTTCAGGATCGTGAAGGCAGTATCGAAGTGGTGGCTCAGGAGCATAACCTGTACATCCCGACCGATAACAACACCGGCAAACTGACCGGCACGCGTATTCATACGCCGTTCCTGTTCACCAAGGAGATCGACTCCTCCAGCCCCTACCTGTACAAGGCAGTGACCACCGGCCAGACCCTGAAATCCGCTGAGTTCAAGTGGTACCGAATCAACGATGCCGGCCAGGAAGTGGAGTATTTCAATACCAAACTTGAGAACGTCAAGGTGGTGAAAGTGAATCCCCTAATGCACGACATCAAAAACCCCGCCTACGAGAAGCACAACCATCTGGAACAGATTGAGCTGCGCTACGAGAAGATCACCTGGACCTATAAAGACGGCAACATCATTCACTCCGATAGCTGGAACGAACGCGCCACCGCGTAATTGCCCGTCATATTTCGCGCCGCTGGCGCGCAGGCGACGTTCGCTCATCCCGGCCGCATCGTTATCTCTGCGGCCGGGGATTATTGCGGGCGATCGCCTGATGCGGGCAGCGTTTCTCTGCCCGCCGTTTTTTGCTGAACGCCTGAGATACGGGTTCTCAGCAAAGAAAAACACAATCTGTCTGCCTGACCTTGTGCGCTTGGGGTTCCTGTTCAGGAACAGCGACGGGCGGTAGCGTGTCCGGAAACAATAAGAGAGGATCTCATGGAAAATCCAGCCAGCCTGTTACGCCGTCTTAATCCCTGCTGTGCCCGCGCAATGGAGGGGGCGGCCTCCCTGTGCCAGACCCGGGCGCATGCCGAGATCCTGCCCGAGCACTGGCTGCTTAAGCTGCTGGAACAGGGGGAAGGCGATCTGACGGTGCTGGCGCGGCGCTATGAATGGGATATGGATGCGCTGTGGCAGGATCTGCTGAACTGGCTGGATAAACAGCCGCGCTCGGTACGTCATCGTCCCCAGCTCTCTGACCATACCCTGAGGCTGATGCAGGAGGCCTGGCTGATTGCCTCGCTCAGCGGCGAAGCGCAGATCCGCAGTGTTCACCTGCTGATGGCGCTGGTTGAAAAACAGAATCTGATCCAGTGCGATGGCCTGTGGCCGCTGTTAACGCTGGGCCAGCGTCAGCTGGAACGCCTGCGCCCCTTGCTTGATGCCCAGTCCGACGAACGTCCGCCAGCGCAGCAGGAAGCGGCGCTGGCGCAGCCCCATGGCGGGGACGTGGAATTTGTGGGGCGTCCTGCGGGCAGCGAACTGAATGCGGATGGGCTCAACCCGGCGCTGCAGAACGCGCTGGACAAATTCACTCTCGACGTCACCGCCAAAGCCAGAGACGGCCAGATTGACCCGGTGTTCGGACGTGACACGGAAATCCGCCAGATGGTGGATATTCTCTCCCGTCGGCGAAAAAACAACCCAATCCTCGTCGGTGAGCCGGGCGTGGGCAAGACCGCTCTGGTGGAAGGCCTGGCGCTGCGCATTGCCGAAGGCAACGTCCCCGACGCGCTGAAGCCAGTGTCGGTGCGCACCCTTGACCTCGGTCTGCTGCAGGCCGGCGCCGGGGTCAAAGGCGAGTTCGAGCAGCGGCTGAAAAATATCATTGAGGCGGTACAGCAGTCGCCTTCGCCGGTGCTGCTGTTTATCGACGAGGCGCACACGATCATCGGCGCGGGTAATCAGGCGGGCGGCGCGGATGCCGCCAACCTGCTGAAGCCGGCGCTGGCCCGGGGCGAACTGCGGACCATCGCCGCCACCACCTGGAGTGAATACAAGCAGTACTTCGAGCGCGACGCCGCGCTGGAGCGCCGCTTTCAGATGGTCAAGGTGGATGAGCCGGACGACGACACCGCCTGCCTGATGCTGCGCGGCCTGAAGTCCCGCTATGCCGACCACCACGGCGTGCATATCACGGATGATGCGGTGCGCGCCGCCGTGACGCTGTCACGACGCTATCTCACCGGTCGCCAGCTGCCGGACAAGGCAGTGGATTTACTCGACACCGCTTCCGCCCGCCTGCGTATGAGTTTGGATACCGTGCCTGAGCCGCTGACCCGCATGAAGGCGCAGCTCACCGCGCTGGCAATGGAGAAGCAGGCGCTGCTGGAAGATATTGCGCTGGGCAACAGCGCCCGCGGCGATCGGCTGGCGGCCATTGAGCAGGAGGAGATCCGCCTTATTCTGGCGCTGGATACCCTTGAAACTCAGTATGGTCAGGAGCTGCAGCTGACGGAAGCGCTGCTCGCCTGTCGCCGCGATATCTCCCGCCAGGCGGAAATTAGCGATCTACAAACCGCGCTTATCGCCGTCCAGCAGGTCAATCCGCTGCTCGGGCTGGACGTCGACGTCCGCACCGTGGCGACGGTGATTGCCGACTGGACCGGCGTGCCGCTCTCCTCGCTAATGAAAGATGAGCAGACGGAGCTGCTGAGTCTGGAAGAGAGTCTCGGCAAACGGGTGGTTGGCCAGGAGGCGGCCCTGAGCGCTATTGCCCGGCGCCTGCGCGCCGCGAAAACCGGCCTGACGCCGGAGAACGGTCCGCAAGGGGTGTTCCTGCTGGTCGGGCCGAGCGGCACCGGCAAAACGGAAACGGCGCTCGCCCTGGCCGATGCGCTGTTCGGCGGCGAGAAAGCGCTGATCACCATCAATCTCTCCGAGTACCAGGAGCCGCACACCGTCAGCCAGCTGAAGGGTTCTCCGCCCGGCTACGTCGGCTACGGCCAGGGCGGGATCCTGACCGAGGCGGTGCGCAAACGCCCCTACAGCGTGGTGCTGCTCGATGAGGTGGAAAAGGCCCATCGCGATGTGATGAACCTGTTCTACCAGGTCTTCGACCGGGGGGTAATGCGCGACGGCGAGGGGCGTGAAATCGACTTTCGCAACACCGTGATCCTGATGACCGCCAACCTCGGAAGCGACCTCCTGATGCAGTTGCTGGATGAACAGCCGGAGGCCAGCGAATCAGACCTGCACGAGCTGCTGCGCCCGGTACTGCGCGGCCACTTCCAGCCGGCGCTGCTGGCCCGCTTCCAGACGGTGATTTACCGTCCGCTGCCGGCGGCAGCGCTGCGCGCCATTGTCGGCATGAAGCTCGGGCAGGTAAGTCAGCGTCTGGCTTGCCATTACGGAATCACCACCACCCTCAGCGAGAGCCTGTTCGACGCGCTGACCGAGGCCTGCCTGCTGCCGGATACCGGCGCCCGCAACGTCGACAGTCTGCTCAATCAGCAGATCCTGCCGGCGCTGAGTCAGCAGCTATTGAGCCATATGGCGGCGGGGCAGAAACCGCGCCAGGTGACGCTGGGGTATCACGAAGAGGAAGGCGTCGTGATGGCGTTTGACGAGGGGACAATATCCGATGAGTAGCGTGAAATCGTTGTTGTTCAGCCATAACCACCACCTGCTTTCGGTGAAGGGATGTGAAGCCGGGCTTGATGTGCTGGCCTTCGAGGGCGATGAAGCCCTGAGCCAGCCGTTCCGCTACCGTATTGAATTCACCAGCGCAGACCATGCCATCAGCAAAGAGATGATGCTGATGAAGGCAGCCTCCCTGACGCTGCAGGCGCCGGTGGCTCAGGGCTTCGGCATCAATGTTCAGCAACCCGTGCGGGTGATCCAGGGCGTGGTGACGGGGTTTGAACGGCTCAGTACCTCCAGGGATGAAACGCACTACGCGCTGACGCTTCAGCCGCGCCTGGCGCTGCTTAACCGCTCGCACCAGAACGCCATTTACCAGGACCAGTCCGTTCCGCAGATTGTGGAAAAAATCCTCCGCGAGCGCCACGGCCTGCGCGGTCAGGATTTTCTGTTCTCGCTGACAAAAACGTATCCGCGCCGCGAGCAGGTGATGCAGTACGGCGAGGATGACCTGCGCTTTATCACCCGGCTGCTGGGTGAGGTGGGGATCTGGTTTCGGTTTACCGCCGACACGCGGCTGCACATCGACGTCGCTGAGTTCTGCGACAGTCAGCAGGGCTATGAGAAGGGGCTGACGTTGCCTTCGGTCCCGCCGTCAGGGCAGCAGTCGGCCGGGGTGGACGCGGTGTGGGAGATGGCATGCCGCCACCGCGTCGTGGAGCAGCAGGTCAGTACCCGCGACTACAACTACCGCGAGGCGACGGCGGACATGAACGCGCAGGTGGATGTGACCCGCGGGGAGACCACCACCTTTGGTGAGGCTTACCACTGGGGAGATAACTACCTGACCGCGGGGAATGCCCATGACCGCCATCCGGCGCCGGAGTCCGGGGCGTTTTACGCCCGGCTTCGGCATGAGCGTTATCTTAACGGCCAGACCCGGATGCAGGCCACCACCAGCTGCCCGACGCTCTGCCCGGGACAGGTGCTGAAGGTCACCGGCGGAGAGGAGGTGGCCGGGGAGTTTGCTGATGGCGTGCTCATCACGGCGATGCACAGCCACGCCCGGCGCGATGCCGACTTTGCGGTGGAGTTTGCCGGCATACCGGACAGCCCGGACGTCGGCTACCGGCCTGAGCCCGGCGCGCGTCCGGTGATGGCCGGGACGCTGCCGGCCCGCGTGACCAGCACCCGGGAAAACGACACCTACGGGCATATCGACAAACACGGACGCTACCGGGTGAATATGTTGTTTGATCGGGCGCGCTGGGAAACCGGGTTCGAGAGCCTGTGGGTCCGTCAGTCGCGGCCGTATGCCGGAGACACTTACGGCCTGCACCTGCCGCTGCTGGCGGGGACGGAGGTGGCGATTGGCTTTGAGGATGGTAACCCCGACCGGCCGTATATCGCGGGCGTGCTGCACGACTCGGCGCACGGCGACCACGTCACCATCCGCAATGACAAACGTAACGTCCTGCGCACCCCGGCCAACAACAAAATCCGCCTCGACGATGAGCGCGGGAAAGAACATATCAAGCTCTCGACGGAGTACGGCGGTAAAAGCCAGCTCAATCTCGGGCATCTGGTGGATGCTGAAAAGCAGCCGCGCGGCGAAGGCATTGAGCTGAGAACCGACAGTTGGGGCGCTATCCGGGCACAGAAGGGTATTTTTATCAGCGCGGACGGACAGGCGCAGGCCCGGGGGCAGGTGCTGGCGATGGAGCCGGCGGTCAGTTTGCTGAAAGGTGCGCTGAATCAGATAACCGAATGGGGCAGGATTGCCCAGATTCATCATAATTTTTCACCAGACGCTGATTCACTGAGAGAGTTTGTTAACGGTGCCAGTAACCTGAAAGAAGCGGCTTTATTGATGGTTGCTCCCAAAGGGGTTGCTTCTGTTACCCCTGATACTGCGCTAATGCACAGTGGTAAAGGCCTCTACCTGCAAAGTCTGGGAGAGGTTAATATTGCAACCGCGCAGCGCCACTCAGTAAACGCCAGTAAAGCGATTTCGCTACTTTCACAACAGGAAGGGATCCGGCTGGTCTCGGCGAAAGGACCACTGGAAGTAGAATCACACGCAGACACACTCTCTCTTACGTCACTGAAAGACGTCACGGTTCAGTCAACACAAGGTCACCTGCAGCTAACGGCAAAAAACGGGATCACTATTGCATGTGGCGGCGCTTACATCCAGTTGACACCTGAGGGAGAAATTAAGGTTCATGGCCCTGGACTGTTAAGCCTAAAAGGGCAGCACAACATGGAAGGACCTGCGAGCCAGGATTTCCCGTTGCCTGAACTACCATCATCGGTCTGCAAAGATTGTCTGAAACGGGCACAGGAAATCGCTCAGGGCTTTGTTCCAAGGGAGGTGTAAAAGATGGATTTCGTTTCTCCGTGGATGGACAAAATCAGAACAACCTGCCAGCGTGCCGAAATAGACCATATTGATGTGATAATCGATCAGTGTGCTGTTAATTTCTCTGTCCTGCCAGCACTTACTACTTTCAGTAACCCTATGATGTGGCAGTCGCTATATCAAGGGCTACCTGAGGATATTTATCCTGAGGATGCGCCTGTGCTGGTTCGGGTGGATCTATCGGACGCTGAACATGTTCAGTGGCTACATAACCTTGCAGCAGAAATGATGGAATCGGCTCCCCTGCTGATATGCGGTTCTTGCTGGCCGTTTGAACAGCTTGCTGATTGGCTCAGGGATTGTGTTGCTGCGCAACATGAAGGTCGGGAGGGGATTTTCCGTTTCTGGGATACCCGTATTTTTCCTTTCTTGTTCAGCCACATTCTTGATGCTGAGCAGCAAAAGCAACTGCTAATACCGGTCTTATTCTGGACATGGCTCGACTGTGACTATCAGTCTTCCATTCGGTTGGGGAGTGGTGAAATCCCGGAATCTGACAAGTCCGTGGTGCAAATCGAATTTACCGATAGCCAGTTTGAGAAACTCATGTGTGTCAGTGATACGAGCCAGTTTCTGAGATACGAGAGTGTGCCAGAAGGGATGTTTACTAACCGGCAAGCCGAATTTACAGCCTGTTATGAGGCGATGCTTACCGCAACAGAGCAGAGAATTGTTTTTGATGATAAGCGCAATGACTGGGTTTTGGCGCAGGTTATTTCAAATAACTCTGTTACCTGATGAATCCCTCACAAGGAGTGTTAAATGAAATCTCCCTTTCTCTTTTTAGTTGCAGCGGTATTGCTGTTAACGGGCTGTAACCAGCCTGCTGAAACTGACTCGATCAGCGGTGGGGGTGGAACCATCGAAGCCATCAACCATACCCACTGGGCTATCAACCACTTTAGTGTCAACGGGCAGTCGGGCGTCGATATTATCGGCCCGTGGCAAGGCGGCGGCGGTGCGGGTTACTTTGGTGTGCCTCCAAAATGGGAACCGGGAATGACGGTAAAAATCGAGTGGGAAACAGGTCTTGGTGATACAGATGGATTTCCTGGCTTTGGTGACGATGAGAGATACTTGGCGTGGAGGAAAAAAATTAAATCGCAAAATAAGGAACACAGTGCAGTAGTACCTGTTCCTGATTATAACGGCCAAAAAACCTGTGGCATCAAAATACACTTCCTTCCGTGCGATAAGGTAAAAGTGACAACCAGTTGTTACGATTACGGTAATCCGAATTACCCGATTAAGGATCCGATTAAGATGGAGGAGCCTGAAGTATGTCCAAAATAAATCCAGACTTAACATGGTATCCACCTCACTTTCCAAAACAAGGGCGTTTACCAACAGATACAGCGGCAACGAAGCGAAACTGTAAACAGCAGGATAGCCATGAGCTGGCATACCGGAATGAGCTTTGTCACGCTGCGGGTAAAGCCGTAGAGCCGCCTTGCTGTAAAACTCTGCATATCAGTTTATTTTTTGACGGCACAGGAAATAACCTTAATAACGATCTGTATATTTCCAGCCCTAAACATCCAACAAATATTGCTCGTTTGTTTCGTGCAACGATCGGTCAGGGTTATGCCGGTGGTGTTCAGGGGCATACTGAAGAGCTGGTTGATTTAGCGGGAACGTCAGGCAACAAATATTATAAATATTATATCCCTGGGGTTGGCACACCTTTTCCAGAAGTTAATGACCTTGATTACAGTACGCCAGGTCTGGCTTTTGCGACCTATGGTGAAGAGCGCGTCAACTGGGGGCTGCTACGGATTATTGACGCACTCAGAAGAACATCGGGTTTAACCGAGATTTCTGATGCCGAGTGTTATGCCGCCGTCAACAGGATGACATCAAATCTGGGATCGGACGGGCCAGACAGGCGTTATACCGTTTTTAATGAATTTTTAAAGGCCGCGGATCTTGCACCTAAACTGACACAGGCAGTTACACAACCAGAACCAGGGAAACCTAAGCTATTAGGCATTAAGTTATATGTCTATGGTTTCTCCCGCGGTGCAGCAAGTGCGCGAGCATTTGTGAACTGGCTATCTGAGTTGCTGCCCGGGGGCAGGAGAAAGGGAAGTAAACCTGAGCTTTGTCTGAAGTCGGGTGACGTAAAAATCCGCTTAATTATTGAATTTCTTGGCCTACTCGACACTGTGGCATCCGTTGGCATTGCAAATATTGCGCCATTCGCAGAAGGGCATATGGGCTGGGCTGATGACACCATGGAATTACCGGATAATGGGCTGATCAAAAAATGCACTCACCTCGTTTCATCCCACGAACAAAGACTTTGTTTCCCGCTGGATTCAATTTGCCGCAGCGACGGAACTTACCCAAGTTATGCTACGGAAGTGGTTTATCCTGGAATGCACTCCGATATTGGTGGGGGATATCCCCCGGGAGATCAAGGAAAAGCAGTAGGTCATAATGATAGTAATTTACTTTCGCAAATAGCTTTACATGATATGTATGCATCAGCTTTTGAAGCTGGTGCACCATTAAAAGTATCGCCCCAATCGTTACCTAAAGAGCTTTTATCTCAATTATGGCGAGCAATGCCGCCAGAGTTGCAATTAGAATTTACTATTTCTGAATCGTTAGTGGAAAGATTCAATGCCTGGCGTGAGTTTACTCTTAATTTATCTTCAGATAGTGCTGAAGCTTCTACTGATGCATTCCAATATAACCCCATTCGTGCAAGTTCAAATGTCATTACAGCTCTAGAAAATCAACTCGGCTGGATTACGGCATGGCGTATCGGGCGATATGTAAACGGCGCTTATAAATCTCAAGGATTTTACAAATCTTCAGGTGTCGCGTGGCAAAATAAAGACTCAGACCCGGCCACTCTGGCTGCATCTAAGGCTGAGCAAGAACAGAAACAAAAAGATGTGGATGATGAGCGCCTGACCGCTATTGTGGATAACAGGTTTAAAAAGTTCACGCCATTACCTCCTGGCCCAAAAGATTTTGACCCGGCTATCGCTCAGGTTCAGCTAAGACAGGCGGCAGAAGAATTCAATGCTGATTACCTGTCTAAGCCACGCCCCGTTACGGGGAACTGGAAATATACGATGTCTCAGCAATTATCTAATGTGATATACTCCTTCAGTGAGAATGATTTCTCTGTTGAGTATGAACGCATCAAAAGTTCAGGTGACAGTAAATTTAACAAACTGTTTCCGAAGCAATCTGCTGGAGAAACCGCTCAATCGCCAGACAGTCTGGTCAGATCATTATTTGACGATCAGGTTCATGACTCACGCGCCTGGTTTATGCACGCAACCTTTGGTGACAGAGAACCCTGGGGAAGTTACTTCCTTTATCGGATGATTTTCTTTGGGGAGTTGATGAGTAAAAATGTTTCATTGATCGCTAAATATGGCCGGTTTGTTGAAGGCCAACTTAAATCAGCGATAAAAGGAGCCAGTCTCATTTTTGATAACACGACTATCAACAGTAATATTTCAGATGAAATCACATCTGGTATTAAACAAGTGATCTCTATCATCCCTGCTTCGGCAAGTGGGCCTGAAGTTATTAATGCAGAATCTACTATTCAACCTGCAATGACAAATGGAATTGCGCCATTGAGTAGCCAGACACGTAAAACCCTGGATGCTGCGAAACTGGCCGAAACCAAAGCTGATATTCTTAAAATATGGTGATGGTTCGTTATTTCTTCTGTTTAATTTAATTAAGGAAAGTTAATGAAACATATTATCAGGCAGGGTGATTCGCTAAAAGAGTATGGTGGTTCAGTTATTGGCGGTCACTATCTTTATTTTGGTAAAGGTATTGCTGTGAAAGGTGATGCGGTGAAATGTAATAAGCATGGGATGACAAAGATTGTCGAAGGTAGCTCTCTGACAAAAGTTGACGGTCAACCAGTAGCATTACATGGTCATCGCTGCGCATGTGGTTGCACGCTGGTGAGTTCCAACCCCGATTGCAGGGTTGCGCAGTGAGAGCTATTCCTACATTTCCTCGCTATCGTCTTGCGAAACCGCCAGTTGCAAAGCGCTGGTTAGGAGGAGGTGCCGCTCTGGTTTTGCTCTCTGGTATCATCGCGGCAATGGCAGGGAAATCCGGTGCCAATACCAGTATCATTCTTTTCTGCATGGTTGGAATGGTATTACTTGGCGGTGTTGTCTGGTTTGTACGCACAATTTTTTTTCGCCTTTCAGTTCATCATTCACATACCTGGGAGCGCGAAGCAGAAAATGAGCGCAGGCATTGGTGGGAAATCCATCGGCGTCAGTTTGCCCTGAAAGATATTGTCCTGATTGGCCCGGCAGGCGCTGAATTTTCTGACTGGCTGCGTGTGATTAAGCGAGAGCATCAGGCTCCATTAGTCAGGCAGGAATCCCTGGGGAAATCGTTGCGTATTGCCAGAAGTTTCTCTTCTGCTCTTATTGAACGTGAAAAACAACTGGCTCAAATGCTGGTATTGCAATGGAAAAGGCAGCGAGGTAAGGAATTATTCGTTTCTCCGGAGAAATATTTCTGGCAGGGGAGTCCTGAAGCCTGGCAAGCCTTTGTGGCACAGCTCATTGAGAGTTTTCCGGGAATTACAGCTCCTGAATTACCTGAGATATGGCAAGGGGAGAAAACATTATCCTTACTGGCTAATGTTCTTGCGGACAAGAAACAGCTGGTTAATTTTTTGATTGCCGGGTGCCAGTCTTTATCTCCTGCTTCTGACTCTACTCGTCCTGCTGGTGAATGCGCAGTACTGTGGCTGGCTGGAAACCAGGGGGACGTCACATTATCCCGTGGTGAATTTTTTGAGCCTTATGATAGTGAGTCCCTGCGGCACGTCGCCTTGCGAGCCGAAAAACAGAGCGAACTTAATGAGTCGCCCGAACGGTGCATTCTCTTCTCACACCCGGAGCAACCTGAACTCGCCGATTGTGGCTGGAATGTGACCCACAATATCCAGGATGACTACTGGGGCGATCCTGGAAAGCTTGATGCGCTGGTTGTGATATCGCTCGCTGCAATTACCGCTAAGACTGAAGCAAAACCCTGCGGCTGGATAGCGTCAGACCCCCTTCATACTTTAGCTCTTGGGATCGTAAAACCACATGGAAACTGATAAGGACAAAAACCAGACCCAGGAAATTTCTGCCGGGATCACTGTACTGCTTATTGCTGTGGCAGTAACGCTGGTGATCATGCTGGGGGGATTTGCATACTGGTTGATTGCCGGAGAGCGTTCGACGGAATGGTCAGTGATTTCTCCAGTTCTGCTTGTGTGCAGCCTCCTCTGGGTCACACTTGCCTGCGTGATCGCCCTGGCTTTCCTTGCCGTTCATTTTTGGATCATCAGTCGAGTCAAACGAACGACTGCAATATCACAGACAAATGAAGCCAAAAAGAAGGCCAGGGAAAGGCGCCTGACGCTCGCCAGAGACATTGGCACCGCGCTGCGCAAACGCTACTCCCTCTTCTGGCGGCGCAAAGTCCGCCTGCTTTTAGTCACCGGCGACGAGGCGGCAATCGAACAACTGGTGCCTGGTCTGCGCCAGCAGCGCTGGCTGGAGGGCCAGCGTACCGTTCTGATTTACGGCGGCAGTCTGCTCTCCGAGCCCGACAGTGAGCAATATGCCGCGCTGCGCAAGCTGCGCCGTGGCCGTCCTCTGGACGGAATTGTGCGGGTGATGCCGTCGTCTCTCACCCTGACGCCGCAGATAAGCGAGAGCGACCTGCACGGGCTGGAAAAAATCAGCGAACTGCTGGGCTATGCCGCCCCGGTCTGGTTGTGGAAACTATGCGATAGTGAGTGGCCGCAGGCTGACCGCGCGGTGCAGGCGGTAGGGGTTAGCTTCCCGTTGCGCGCTACCGAGGATGATGTCGCCCGTCAGCTTGCGCAGATGCTGCCCACGCTGCGGGAGCAGGGGATGCGCCAGATCGCGGAGGAGACCCGCCACGACTTTCTGCTGCGTCTGGGACAGCAGCTTATCGACGGGGGGATCGCGCAATGGCGCTGGCAGCTGGCGCCGTGGCTGACCGCCTCGCGGCAGCGGCTTGCGCTGCGAGGCCTGATGTTTAGCCTGCCAGAGCCTCGTACCGTAGATCCGTATCAGGAAGCTGATGCCCTGCCTGCGAGCCAGCCTCACCTCCTGACGCTGCCCGCCACCTGGCAGGGGATCGTCGATGACTGCCGCCGTTTACGCGGGCATCACGTGGGAATGGCATGGGAGCGGGGCCTGGCGTGCGGTCTGCTGGCCATCTTCGGCCTGTGGGCGGCGGGACTGCTGCTCTCCTTTGCCCTCAATTACAGTCAGATTGCTTCGGTAGCGGGAAAAGCCCGCGACCTGGTGGCCCACCCCTCCGTTTCTGACTATCAACTGACGGCCCTCCATGCCCTGCGCAATGAGGCCGGCCGTCTCGTGCACGATGGGCAGAATGGCGCTCCCTGGTATCGGCGCTTTGGTCTGGACCATCATCAGCAACTATTAGACGCCGTCCTGCCCTGGTACGGTGTGGCGAATCATCGCCTGATACGTGACCCGGCCAATGCCGCGTTGCAGCAGGCGCTCAGCGCGCTGGTCAACTCCGCCCCCAATAGCGACCAACGAGCCAGGCTGGCGAAACCGGGCTATGACCAGCTGAAAGCCTGGCTGATGATGGCTCGTCCGGATAAAGCCGATGGCGCATTTTTCGCGCAGACCATGAAAACGGTCCAGCCGACGCGAATGGGGATCTCGACCGGTCTGTGGCAAAGTCTGGCGCCGGATTTGTGGGCCTTTTATCTCTCCCTGCTGCCCGAGCGGCCAGAGTGGAAGATCATCCCGGATGCGCAACGGGTGAGTCAGAGCCGTCAGGTTCTGTTGCAGCAGCTAGGTCGCCGCAATGCCGAAAGCACCTTATATGAGAACATGCTCAAATCCGTGCGTCGTAATTTTGCCGATGTGTCGCTGGAAGACATGACCAGTGGCACCGACGCGCGCCGCCTGTTTACCACCGATGAAGTGGTCCCGGGGATGTTTACCCGCCAGGCATGGGAAGGCGGCATTCAGCAGGCCATTGATAAGGCAGCCAGCTCGCGCCGGGAGGAAATCGACTGGGTGCTGAGCGATTCGCGCAAAACGGTGTCGACAGACCTGTCGCCGGAGGCGCTGAAAGCGCGTCTGACCCGACGCTACTTCACCGATTTCGCCGGCAGCTGGCTGAATTTTCTCAACAGTCTGCGACTTAATCCGGCGACCAATATCGCCGATGTTACCGACCAGCTCACGCTGATAAGCGATGTCCGCCAGTCGCCGCTGATTGTCCTGATGAATACCCTTGCCTGGCAGGGGCAGGCGGGGCAACAAAGGGAGGGGCTGTCGGACAGCCTTATTAAATCGGCCAAAGATCTGGTGGGCGGGAAAGACAAGCCGGTCATCGACCAGTCGGCAGCCGGCCCGCAGGGGCCTCTGGATGACACGTTCGGCCCACTGCTCCAGCTGATGGGGAAAAACACGGGCAGCAACGTCATGTCGGCCGATAGCACCCTGAGCCTGCAAACCTATCTGACCCGTATCACCCGCGTGCGCCTGCGCCTGCAGCAGGTTGCGAATGCCTCCGATCCGCAGGAAATGATGCAGGTCCTGGCGCAGACCGTCTTCCAGGGGAAAAGCGTCGACCTGACCGACACGCAACAGTACGGTAGCCTGATTTCGGCAAGCCTTGGCGAAGAGTGGAGTGGCTTCGGTAATACTCTGTTTGTGCAGCCGCTGACTCAGGCCTGGGAAACCGTGCTTCTGCCATCGGCGACCAGTCTGAATGATAAATGGCGCCGTTCGGTGGTCGCCAACTGGCACACCGCCTTTGACGGACGCTTTCCGTTTGCCGCCAGCAAAAGCGACGCCTCCCTGCCGATGCTGGCTGAGTTTGTGCGCAAAGACAGCGGGCGAATCGAACGTTTTCTCACGACGGAGCTGAACGGTGTCCTGCATAAAGAAGGCAGTCACTGGGTGCCGGATAAGGTCAACAGTCACGGCCTGGTCTTTAATCCGGCCTTTCTGCGCGCGATCAACCAGCTAAGCCAGCTGTCCGACATTCTTTTCACCGACGGCAGCCAGGGGATCAGCTTTGAGTTACAGGCCAGGCCTGCCCCGGAGGTTGTCGAGACACAGCTGACGATAGACGGCCAAAAGCTGCGCTATTTCAATCAGATGGCCGACTGGCAGACTTTCCGCTGGCCGGGGGAGACGTATAAACCCGGCACTCTGCTGACCTGGACCACCGTCAATGCGGGCACGCGTCTGTTCGGTGACTACAGCGGTACCTGGGGCTTTATTCGCTGGCTGGAGCAGGGTAAACGCCATCCGCTGGATCGCAGCCAGTGGATGATGAGCTTCTCCGCCCCGGATGGCCGCACCCTGCAGTGGGTATTGCGCTCCCAGCTTGAGAGCGGCCCGCTGGCGCTTCTGGCGCTGCGCGGATTGACCCTGCCGGATCAGATTTTCACTGTCGATGCGGCTGAGAGCGCACAGGCCCTGACGACGGGGGTAGGGAATAGTGACATGGATGAGATGGAATTATGAGTATTTTACAAAATTTGGTTGCCGCCAGTCAGTTGGATGAAAGCGTACTGCGCCAGCAGGCCCGGTCACGCCAGGCGCAGTGGCAGTCCTGGCTTGCGCCAATCAGTGACGCCCAACCAACCGGGGACGATCCGGGCTATGACGATGATTTTCAGCGTATCCGCGAGGAGGTCAATAAGATCTCCGGTGTCGATACCGAACTGATTTGCCAGCTGGCAGAAAAACTGCTGACTCAGACCTGCAAGGATCTGCGCGTGATCACCTTTTACGTGTGGGCGCGTCTGCAGCGGGATGGCGAAACTGGTCTGGCGGAGGGCATTACGCTGCTGGCGGCAATGCTTGAGCGGTTTGGGGCTATGCTCCATCCCCAGCGTGAACGTAGCTGTAAATCAGCGCTGGAATGGCTTGGCAGTCGCCGGATGTCGGACAGTCTGTCTCTTTATCCGGAAGTCGACATGACCACTATGCAGGTCATTATCGGGGCGTTATTGCTGGCGGAAGCCACTTTTTCCGGCTTGGCTGAAGCATCTCGCCCCGATCTTTCCGGGCTATATCAGATACTGGAGAACCGCCTGGTGCAAAGCGGCGGAGCCCACAGTCTGGTGCCGCAGACCAGCCGCGAAGAACACGATCTGCTACCCCAACATACGGACACCGCACCGGTAATGCATACCGTCACGTCAGGTCGTGATTTGCTCGATCAGGCTAAGGTGCTGGCGAAATATCTGCGTGAGTGTCCCGGCGGATGGCTGGCAGGTCATCATCTGATGAAGAGTGTGCGTTGGGATACGTTAACGGAGTTACCGCCGCTGGATGCCTCCGGCCGGACACGGCTATTGCCTCCCAAGCCTGAGAGTAAAGCCCATCTTAAGCGGTTGTATTTACAGAAAAGCTGGTCGGAACTGCTGGAGCATACGGACACGCTGTTGGCGCAAGGCGTCAACCATCTGTGGCTGGATGTGCAGTGGTACGCCTGGCAGGCGCTGCTGAAACTGGATGCTGACAGTGTACGGGCCGATATCCTGTGCCGGGATATGAAAGGGCTATTGGCTCGTCTGCCGGGGCTGGAAACCCTGGCGTTTAACGATGGTACGCCATTCGCCGATGAAGTGACGCTCAACTGGCTTAACGAACGTGTCCTGGATGAGATGGCCGGATGGCAAGATGAGCCGGTAATGGCGGCGACCAGCGCTGATGAGGTGCTGTCGCTGGAGCCAGAAGTGCTCACCCGCGCGGACGATGAAGGTATTGAGTCGGCGCTGAACTGGTTACAGGCGCAGCCGGGCTATACCACCAGCCGCAATCGGTGGCTGATGCGCTTACTGATGGCGCGGGTCAGCGAGCAGTACGGAAAAAATGAAATGGCGCTGCATCTGCTGGCGGAACTCGACAGCCGCGCCCGGGAAATGACGCTCGAACAATGGAAGCCGGAGCTTATCTTTGAGGTCAAAGCCCGCCGACTCCGGCTGCTCAGAGGCAAGGCCGGGCGCAGTGAGGCAGAAAAAAATCGCTTGCTGCCAGAAATGGAGTCATTGCTTGCCGGGCTCATCGCTCTGGATCCTGCTCGCGCCGCGGTGCTGTGCGCATAATTCACGCATCATTCACATTGCACTCCCTGCACCTGCGGTTCTCTGCATATCTGAAAGCTATTACTTCTTCTGGTGATTTATGGACGATTTAACCCTGCGTTATTACGACGCTGAAATGCGCTACCTGCTGGAAGCGGGTGAAGAGTTTGCCCGCGCTCATCCTGAGCAGGCGGCAATGCTCAATCTCGACAAAGCGGGCGCCCGCGACCCCTTTGTCGAGCGCCTGTTTGAAGGTTTTGCCTTCCTGATGGGCCGCATGCGCGAGAAACTCGATGACGATCTGCCTGAGCTGACCGAAGGCGTGGTCAGTCTGCTGTGGCCACATTATTTACGTACCATTCCCTCGATGTCGGTCGTGGAGTTCACCCCCGACTGGCCGGAAATGAAAGAATCGATGACGATAGGCAAAGGTTTTGAAGTGCTTTCCCGGCCGATCGGTGAAAAGGGCACGCGCTGCCGGTACACCACCACCAAAGCGATCGCTCCGCAGCCGTTATCCCTGGAACGCGTCCAGCTGGCCACCGATACGGATGGCCGGTCGGTGATCACGCTGCGCTTTACCTGCAGCCAGCTGACGGACTGGCGCCGGGTCGATCTCAGTCATATCCCGCTGTACTGCAACGCCGATGCGCCGCTGGCCTGCGCCATGCACGAGGCCTTTACCCTCAATGTGGCCCGGATGTGGCTGCGCATGCCCGATGAGGTGGACAGAAGGCCGCTGGACGGGTATTTCAGCGCGCTGGGATTTGGCGAGGATGACGGCCTCTGGCCTGAAGATGGCCGCAGTTTTCGCGGTTACCAGCTGCTGCTGGAGTATTTTACCTTCCGCGAAAAGTTCATGTTCATCGATCTGCGCGGGCTGGAGACGGTGGCTTTTCCGGCCGGACTGGCGTGGTTTGAAATCGACGTCGTGCTGGCGGAACGCTGGGAACATGACTTCCGCTTCAGCGAAAAGCAGCTGCGCCTGCACTGCGTGCCAGTGATCAACCTGTTTCCGCTGGAGTCCGATCCGCTGACCATCAATTCCCTGCAGACCGAATACCCGCTGCGCCCGATGCGCGTGCAGGACGGCCACACCGAAATTTACACCGTCGATTCCGTGATCTCCTCACACCAGCAGGTTTACGCGCCGTTCTCAAGTTTTCGCCACAAAGGCGGCATGATGCGTCATGACGCGGCGGACTATTACTATCATACCCGGGTGCGCCGTGGCCCCTCCGGGCTGTACAACACCTGGCTTATCGTCGGCGGAGAAGCCTTTGATAATCATACCGTACCGGAAGATGAAAGCCTGTCGCTGACCCTCACCGGAACCAACGGCCAGCTGCCGCGTCGCGCGCTGCAGAGCACCGTGCTCGATACGGTGATGAAAACCACTTCCGCCAGTATTGCAGTGCGTAACCTCTGCGCGCCGACGCTGCCGTGCTATCCCCCCGCCCAGGACCGTTTTCACTGGCGGGTGCTGAGCCATCTGGGCAGCAGTTTTCTTTCCCTGATGGATAACGCGGAGGTCCTGCGCGGCACCCTGGCGCTGTATGAATGGACCGAAAGCGAGATGAATCGTCGGCGTCTGGAAGCCATCCTCGACGTGAAGCACCGCGCAACAGAGCGCTTTGCACAGGGCCATCTGGTGCGCGGCGTACAGATTGAAGTCACCCTCGACAGTCACGGCTTTGCCGGACGAGGTGATATATGCCTGTTTGGCGAGATGCTTAGCCGCTTCTTCGCGCTCTACACCGACATCTACTTGTTCAACCGCCTGATTATCATTCTGCAACCAACCGGAGAACGACTGGAATGGGAAGAGAAGCACAGCCGCCGCATTCCCGGCTGACCCCGCGACTGGAGGCCGACCTGCCGCGGATCAATTTTTACCGCTTCTGCCAGCTTCTGGAAAAACGGCGTCCCGGCCAACCGCTGATGGGGGGAACCAGCCATCCGGCTGACGATCCGGTGCGTTTTTACCCGCATCCGGGAATGGGATTTCCCGCTAGCGAACTGAAAGCCGTGGAATACGATGAGGCCGATGACAGCAGGCCGCCGGTCATTCGCACCACCTTTATGGGGTTGTACGGTGTCGATTCGCCGCTCCCGACGGCATATCTCGATGATATCGCCCAGCACAGGGAAGGGCATGAAGCGCTGCAGGGCTTACTGGATATCTTCAGCCACCGGATCATGACGCAGTTTTACCGCATCTGGCGGAAATACTCCTGGCCCGCCACCTTTGAGCCCGGCGGCACCGATCGTCTCTCGCAGTCGCTACTGGGCCTGGCGGGGCTGGGCATCCCCGGCACGACGCAGCATATCGCCTCGCCGGCGTCGCGCTTTCTGGCGCTAACCGGCGTGCTGCGTCAGCCGGGCAAAACCCAGCAGGGGATCCAGGCGCTGGTCACCCTGCTGGCCCCGGAGACCACCGTCAGGGTGAGCCCGTACAGCCTGCGTCCGGTGGCGATCAGCCAGCCGCTGGGGTTTTACGGCGATGACGACTTCTTCCTGGACGGCAATACGCCGCTGGGTGACGAAGCGATGGATGCCAGCAGCCAGCTCCTCGTCGCCCTTACCACCGACAATCCCGCGGAGGCGCAGGGCTGGAAGCCTGACGGCCCGCTGTTTCGGGACTTTCTCATCCTGCTGCGGGTATACCTCGGCTGGCGATTCCGGGCCAACATCACCCTGACCGCGCCGACCCGACTGCTGGCTGTCCCGCCGCTGGGGGACGAGCCGTTCTGGCTCGGTATGAACGGCGTGCTGGGCGTGGGTGAGGGCGAGAGTGAGGACGATATTCCTCAGACCTTTACCACCGAGCTGGGTACCTATACGGGCCTGCAGCCTGCCACCTTTCTACAAGGAAACCGACGTGTTACGTATAAGTTTGACTAAAACCGCCTGTCTGCTGCCCCTGCTTGCGCTTTGCCTGAGCGGATGCGGACTCACCCAGCGCGTCTCGGAGGGAACAAAGTCTGCCTTCAACGCCGTTTTTTATAAGAAAATTAATACGCTGCATCTGGACTTTACCGCGCGCGAAGCGCTCAACACCGATGCCAGAGAGAATCACTCGCTCTCTGAACCGGTGGTGGTGCGCATCTATCAGCTTAAAGATCGCCAGACCTTTGACCGGCTGGTTTACCAGCAGCTGCTGGAGGAGGGGGATATTCTGCTCGCCGCCGATCTCCTCGCCAGTCGCGATGTGGTGATCGGTCCCGGAGGGGACGCCAGTCTGAATATGCCGCTGGAAGCGGAGGCGACGTTCGTGGCGGTTGTCGGCCTGTTCCGCCATCCGGACACACAAAGAAATACCTGGAAGCAGGTGCTGGCGCGTGAGGAATTGGATCCGGACAAGCCGCGCATTTTCACCGCCGAACACAACCAGCTACGGCTCAGGCCTGAAGCGGCGAAGTAACGTAAAAAAAACAAACACTTGCGGCGGGGCCATCGCGCCAGTTCGCCCTCAATCTTCGTAACCAGCGAACGGGCGATAACCATCTTCATCCAGCCCAACCGGTTTCATCACAGCACAGGGAGATAACGTGACAGCGAGGGAACGTTTTTTTAAGAAACTGCAGCAACAGCAAAATCCGCGGCGGACAGCGGCCCTCGACGGGTCGGCCGCCGCGGATATCGCCAGGTTTCGTCAGCAGATGGCGGAGCTGGCTCAGCAGATAAGTCAGTGGTTTGATGGAACCGGTATTGAGGTGGTGATTTCGACCCGCCATCTCCACGACCTGAGTACCCTTGGCTACAGCCTCAACAGCGGCATCTGCCGCTACGATATCCCGGCCATTCGTCTGCAAAACGGCGAGCGCAGCGTCAATATCGTGCCGCAGCAGCTGTTGGATGGCGTGGAAAAGGGGATCGTGACCCTGAGTCTTGAGGCGCCCGACGGCGCGGGATCCCGGGAGGTGTTTTATCTGAGCCTGGCCCCGGAGGAGGGCTGGATGATCCGCAAGGCGCACCAGCCCCCGGAAGCGCGGCTTATACTTACCGAAGATCGCTTTTTTATGGCGGTAGACAGCCTGGCCTGAAGATCCCTGACAGGCGATGACGTCCCCGCGGCGGCGGTGCAAAGCGCGCATCGCCGCCCTGAGGTATCAGGCGCCAAACGCTCCGTCGATGGTGTGCATGGCGCCAGTGACAAACGACGCCTCCGGACCGGCCAGCCACGCCACCATTCCCGCCACCTCTTCCGGACGGCCATGGCGCTTAATGGCCATAAAGCTGTGCATCAGCTCTTTCATCGGGCCGTTCTCCGGGTTGGCGTCGGTATCAATTGGGCCGGGCTGGACGACGTTGACCGTGATGCCGCGCGGGCCAAAATCCCGCGCCAGGCCGCGCGCCAGCCCCTGCAGGGCCGATTTGCTGAGCGCATAGGCCGCCATTCCCGGCACTGGCATGCGATCGCCATTGACCGAGCCGATGACAATAATGCGCCCGCCTTCCGGCATGCGGCGCGCCGCTTCGACGGAGGCATGGTAGGGGGCATGAATATTGATGCGGAACAGGCGATCGATGGCATCGCTGTCCTGCTCGAGAGCGTCACCGAAAAGCGCGATCCCGGCATTGACCACTAACACGTCCAGCGGGCCGCTGTCGCGGACCAGGCTTATCACCGCATCGCGATCGGCGCTGTCCGCTTGCACCGCCGTGCTGCCGGTCTCTGCCGCCAGCCGCTCGGCCGCTTCCGGCGAACCGGAATAGCTAAACACCACCGACGCGCCATCGGCGACAAAACGCCTGACGATCGCCGCGCCAATTCCCCGACTCCCGCCTAAAACCAGCACTGATTTGTTGTGAAACGCTGTCATATCCCACACCTCATGATATTGTAGTGATGATTACAATATGCTGCGGCTAAACAGGCTGTCAAGGATTAATATAGTGACCACTACAAAACAAGGGCGTACTCCGGGACGTCCCCGCCAGTTTGATGCGGAACAGGCCATTGAAACGGCGCAACGCCTCTTCCACGCGCGAGGCTACGACGCGGTGAGCGTGGCCGATCTGACCCACGCTTTCGGCATCAATCCCCCGAGCTTTTATGCCGCTTTCGGCAGCAAGCTCGGGCTGTATACCCGCGTCCTGCAGCGCTACAGCCAGATCGGGGCCATTCCCATCGATGCCCTGCTGCGAGACGACCAGCCGGTGGCGGCGTCGCTCATCGCCGTACTGCAGGAGGCGGCTCGCCGCTATGTGGCCGATCCGGCCGCCGCCGGCTGCCTGGTGCTGGAGGGGGTACATTGTCAGGATGCCGATGCCCGGGTGGCGGCAGGCGAATGGCATGCTGCGGCAAGAGCCAAAATCCAGCAGTATATCGCCCGCCATCGCCCGCAGGACGCGCTGCGGGTGACTGACTATATGGATACGCTGATGCTTGGCCTGTCGGCGAAAGCGCGGGAAGGGGATAGTCTGCCGCGTCTTCTGGAGACCGTGCGGCTGGCAGGCCTGGCGCTGGAGCGCATCCTGCCAGCCTGAGTCGTCAGATGGTTTGTCCGCCCGACACCTCGATCCGCTGGGCGGTCACCCAGCGGTTATCGTCGCGTAGCAGGCTGGCGATCATCGGCCCAATATCCTCGGGAACGCCCACCCGTCCCAGCGCCGTCATGGCGGCAAACTGCGCGTTTACCTCTGCGTCGTCCCGCACCAGCCCACCGCCAAAATCGGTGGCGATAGCGCCGGGGGCGATGGTATTGACGGTGATGCCGCGCCCGCCCAGCTCGCGGGCCATATACACGCTCAGCATCTCCACAGCCGCTTTGGCGGCGGCGTAGGCGGAGAAGCCAGGATAGGAGACGCGGGTCAGCCCGGAGGAAAAGTTAACGATCCGCCCGCCGTCTGCCAGCAGCGGCAGCAGGGTTTGTACGAGGAAAAATACCCCCTTAACGTGGACGTTAAACAGCCCGTCGAACTGCGCTTCGCGCGTTTCGGCCAGCGGGGCGAATTCGCCGTGCCCTGCGTTATTGATCAGGTGGTCGAAAGTGGCCCGCCCCCAGACGCTGGCCAGCGCGCTGCCGAGGCTGTCGGCGAAGGCCGGGAAGCTGGCGGTTTGCGCCATATCCAGCGGTAGGGCGATGGCCTTGCGGCCCAGGGCGCGGATGTCGGCGACCACCGCTTCCGCCTGTTCGAGACTGCCGCGGTAGGTGACGATGACATCCCCACCCTGGCGGGCGATATCCAGTGCAGTCTGACGGCCAAGGCCGCGGTTGGCGCCGGTAATAAGTGCAATTTTAGTCATGTTCGGTCCTCTCTGGTATGTGGAGTCCTTACAATAGGAGAGGCTCACCGGGCCGGGTTGCCCAATCCTTGTTATTTTTTGCCCATTTCTCTCCGTTCACTCCCTTTTGCCGGGAAATAGCGCATACTCAGGCTTTAAAACTTGCCTGAAAGGATCTTATGCGCGACGCTCTGTTCGATCTCTGCCGCCGGTTTGCCGATGCTCATGTCGATAGTAGCGGGGTGGCAGTTACCCCGGTTCCCGGTATTACTCTGGTGCGGGCCCTGCATCCTGGTGACCTGCAGGCGGCTATCGCCAGGCCGCTGGTGGCCATGCTGCTCCAGGGGCGTAAGAGCGTGACCACCGGCCTGGCCAGCTTTGACTATGGTCCGGGCGAGGCGATGGTGATTGCCGCGGATGTTCCCACTACCAGCCAGATCACCGAGGCCAGTCAGCGTTTTCCCTATTACGCGCTGGTGCTGGAGCTGGACCTGGCTATCCTGCGCGAGCTGCAGGAGGCCGGGCCGTCAGGGCCGGATGAGGCGCCCCGCGTTGGTATCGAACCGATGAACGCCGATGTGACGGATGCCGCTTACCGGCTGGCAAGGCTGTTTGATCAACCGGGGGCGCTGGCGGTGCTGGGGGAAGGTCTGCGGCGGGAGCTGCATTACTGGCTGTTGCAGAGTGTCCATGGGCCGGCCATCCGGGCGCTGGGCGCCGTAGACAGCCATTCGGCGCGGATCCGTCGGGCGGTGGCGATGCTGCGCCGGGATTTTATGCAGCCAGTCAGCGTCGACGCGCTGGCCGACGCCGCCGGGATGAGCGTCTCTGTCTTTCACCGTCATTTCCGCGCCATGACCACGCTGTCGCCGCTGCAGTTTCAGAAGCAGTTACGCCTGATCCACGCCCGCCGCCTGATGCTGGCGGAAGGGATGAGTATTGCGCAGGCTGCCGGGGAGGTGGGCTATATCAGCGTGTCGCAGTTCACCCGGGAATACGCTCGCCTGTATGGCGCGCCGCCGGGCCGCGATCGTCGACGGGAAAAAATGAGCGCCTGACCTGGCGCGCGGGCTGCCGGCAGCTCATCCCTGAGCCTGACGCCGGTGCTTTAGTCCGCGATTTTCGCCGTGATATGCACTTTGTTGCCCATTCGCGCTTCAGTGATGCGATAGGTAGTCGCGCCCTCGCGGGCGGCTTGCTGGCGGATTTTGCTCTCCGCATGGTCCAGGGTATCGCCGGTGGCGGTGATGGTTCTGGCATTTGCCGCCAGGGGCAGCAGACAACTCAATACGATCAGTGGAATTAACTTGTTCATCGTCATTCTGTCCTGTGAGAGAAAATCAGCGCGCGGTCTGCAGCCAGCCGGCAATGTCCTGGGTCGGCAGCTGGTGGCGGGCATTCCAGGTGTCGCCCATCGGCCACCACACGCCATCCCCCCGGGCGAAGGCGGCGCGATAGCGCAGCATGGCGTCATCCGGGTTTGTCCGCAGCTGCTCCAGCAGGGCGGGCAGGGTGTGGACGGCTTTGCTGAACGTCTGCTGCGTTACGCGCTCCACGGTATCCGCCAACTGCCGGTAAGAGGTCGTTTCGCCGGCAACAAACACCACCTCGTTGACGATCCGCGGCTGATGCAGATAAATCGCCGTGGTCAGGCGGCCAATATCCGCCGGTGAGGTGACGGTCGCCTGGGTATCCCAGCTGCCAAGGGCGTGAAGGGTTCGGTTGGATAAATTCACTACATCGAAGTCTGGTTCGAAGAGAAAGCTGGTAAACATCCCGGTGGAGACAATGACCCACTCCGTGGCCCGCTGCGCGCGCAGCAGGGTCCGGACATCGTACTGCTCGTCCCAGACCGGCTGACCGCTGCCTTTGCCTACCACATCGTAATTGACGCCAAACTGCCAGGGAAAATAGCGGGGTACCCCGGCCGCCAGCACCGCGCGGGTAATTTTCAGCTGTGTCCCCGGACCGGCGACAAACCCCATGCAGTTAATCACGGTGGTGAATCCGCGAAACTGATCGGCCAGCGTCTCCATGGCGCTACCGGCGATGTCTACGGCGAGGAAGGTGGCTCCGGCGTCGGCCAGCGCCTGATGGTTTGCCGACCGCAGCTGGCCGGCTTCATCCCAGGCCGCCGGCGAGACGATGACCGAGACCGTGCCCTGGCGCTCGATTACCGCAGGCACCAGCGCATCAAGAACGGCGGCGCCCAGTTGTCCCGCTCCCAGCACCAATACCTTTTCCGCATGATTAAAATTATCAGTTTTCATTTTAACTCCTTGCTCAGTTAAGCCTTGTGTTGACGGGCTACAGGCTCAGTGTAGGGGGACGGTCGACATTCGATAAGTACAGCGTTTCGGGTTAGACTGTTCGTAATATTGGGATAATTAGCGCCGGGGGGGGAGGTAACGAAATGGACAAACTGGATGCCATGCAGGTCTATGTTGCGGTCGTGGATGCCCACAGCTTCGCCCGCGCGGCGGAGGTGCTCGGGCAGCCGCGCTCCACGGTATCGCGGGTGGTGAAGGAGCTGGAAGCCTGGCTCGGGGCGCAGCTTCTCCAGCGCACCACCCGCAAGCTCAGCGTGACGGCGGAGGGTCGCCGGTATTATGAGGAGTGTAAAAGGCTGCTGGCCGAGATGGCGGCGATGGAAGCCTCCTTTCCCGGGCGCTCGGCTCAGCCCGCCGGGCGGTTCAAGGTAGGGATGCCGCAATCCCTTGCCCGCCACTGCATTCTGCCGAGGATCGGCGAGTTTTTGCAGCAGTATCCCGACCTGGAGCTGATCCTCTGCTCAAGCGACAACGTGGAAGATATTATTCAGGAGGGATTCGACTGCGTGATCCGTACCGGGCGGATCGAAGATTCCACCACCCTGGTGGCGCGTCCTCTGGCCCGCTACCGCTGGATGGTCCTCGCCTCGCCGGCCTGGCTCGCGGCCCACGGCCGGCCGCAGAGCATCGACGAACTGCACCAGCATCGGGCGGTGGGCTACCTGAATCACCGTACCGGGCGGACCATCGACTGGCTTTTCTCCCTCGATGAAGGCGACTGCGCGATCCGCATGCGGGAGACGCTGGTGGTCGACGATACCGATGCCTACATTCAGGCCGGCATTCAGGGGCTGGGCCTGATCCGCGTCGCCAGCTATCTGGCGCAACCTTATCTGCAGAGCGGGGCGCTGGTCGCCTGTCTGGAGCAGGCCGCTTCTGATCTTCCCTTGTCGCTGGTCTATCCGCAAAACCGCTATCTGCCGCCGGCGGTGCGCGCGTTTTATGACTGGAGCAGGCGTGTGCTGCAACCCCCGCACAGCGAGGCCTGATGCCGGGGCATCGGCCCGGTTATTGGCCGCGCATGGCCTGTTTTAACTTCGTCACCAGCCAGTTCAGCGCCGGATCCTGCGCCCGCCGTTTGTGCCGCAAAATGCACAGCGTAAATTCCGGATACGCTACCGGCGGAGCGTCCGCGCGCAGCGCATACTGCGCCTGCCAGCGCTGCGCCAGCCCCTGCGGGACGGTGGCGAACAGCGGCAGGGTGGTCAGCAGCAGGGGAAAGGTGGAGAAATTCTGCGTGGCAAAGCGCACGCGCCGCGCGAGCCCCTGGCTGGCGAGCTGGCGGTCAATTTCACCGTGGCCGGTTTCGCGATAGGCCACCATCACATGTTCCCAGGCGACAAAGTCGCTCACCGACAGCGGACCGCGGCAGGGGATCTGCTGCGGCGACCACAGGGTGGTGACTCCCATGGACATCACCGGCTCGCTGACGATCTCCCCACGGCTCTGTTTGTTGACAGACACCGCGACATCAATGCGCTCCTCCTCCAGCAACTGGCGAACCTGGAAGGGGTCGGCGGCTATCGACTGCAGTGAGACTCCGGGCGCCTCCTGCATCAGCCCGGGTAACAGCGGGGGCATCAGCCAGTGTTCGCTCCAGTCGCTGAGGCCGATGCGAAAAAGCTGCTGCGCGCGCGCCGGGACGAACTCTGCGGCGCCAAACATCGCCGAATGCAGGTTTTCCATCAGCGGCTGCAGGTCGGTCATCAGCGCTTGCGCCCGCGGCGTCGGCAGCATGCCTCTGGCGCTGCGGACGAACAGCGGGTCGTCAAACATCTCGCGCAGCCGTTTCAGCGCCCCGCTGATAGCCGGCTGGCCAAGATGGAGCACCTCTGCGGTGCGGGTGACGCTCCCTTCGCGGTACAGCACCATCAAGACTGTCAACAGATTCAGATCGATACGACTAAAATCATTTTCAATGATTTTGTTCATTATGATAATCAATTTGAATGTGGGTTATCCCGGCAGCATAGTGAATATCACCCCGATAAATCAACCAGCGCAATGCGCGCGGAGGGAGTGATGCAAACTTACCAGACAGGCGATAGCCTGATTTTCAAAGTGCCGGAGCGCGAGATTTCCCTGCAGCCGGCAGCGCTCTATCCAGAGGCGTTCCCGGTAGCGGAGGCGGAGGCCGTTATTCAGCCGATTGCGCTGTCAATCCACAGCTGGGTGGTGCAGACCCCCCACGATCTGATTGTTATCGATACCGCCACCGGCAATGGTCGGGAGCGCGGCGGCAATCCGCTCTATCATCAACTTAACACGCCGTATCTGGAGAATCTCCGCGCCGCGGGGGTGAACCCGGAGGACGTGACCCTGGTGCTACTGACTCACCTGCATACCGACCATGTCGGATGGAATACCGTCTGGCAGGACGATCGCTGGGTGCCGCTGTTTCCCAACGCCCGCTATCTGTGCTCGGCAAAAGAGCTGTCGCGGGTGAAAAACAGCGAACGCTACCGGGCGCTGTGGCTTGACAGCCTGCTGCCGGTGATTGAGGCCGGCCAGCTGGAGACCGTCGATGTGGCGACCCGGCCGCGGGTCGGCGGACGGATCGACTTTATTCCCACCCCCGGCCACAGTCCGGACCATGCCGCGCTGGTCCTCGCCGCTGGAGATGACTACGCCTGTTTCTCCGGCGATCTTCTGCATTCCCCGATCCAGTTTGCCCATCCGCAGTGGAATTCAGCGTTCTGCGGCGATCCCCGGCAGGCGGAAGTCTCGCGACGGGAGATGATGGCGTGGGGGGCAAGCCATCATGCTCAATGGTTCACCGGGCATTTTGCCGGGCCTTCCTGCGGCTGGCTGGAGAAGGATAAGCAAGGTGACTATCGCTGGCGAGAGGCCGGGAAACAGGCTGCAGATAAGGGGAACAGTGATGAATAATGCGCAAACCGTGTTGGTTTTTGGCGCCACCGGTCAGCAGGGCGGCTCGGTGGCGCGGGCGCTGCTGCACCGCGGCTGGCGGGTTCGGGCGCTGGTCAGGGATCCTTTCTCCGCCGGGGCCGCTGCGCTGGCGGCGCGGGGAGCCGAGCTGGTCGTGGGTACCTTTGAAGACCGGGCGGCAATGCGGTCGGCGATGGCCGGGGTCGACGGCGTCTTCAGCGTCCAGCCCAGTTCGCCGGGAGGGACGGTGACCGATGAGCAGGAGGTACGCTACGGGATAACCATCGCCGATCTCGCCGTCGAGTGCGGGGTGAAGCATCTGGTGTACAGCTCCGGCAGCGCGACGGGGGAGACGCCGACCGGCGTAGCGCATTATGACACCAAAGCGGAAATTGAACGGCATATTCGCCGCCTGCCGCTGGCGGCGACCATCGTGCGGCCCGCCACCTTTATGGAGCTGCTGGTGTTGCCTGGTTTTGGCCTTGATGAAGGTCGTTTTCAATTTTTTATGTTGCCGGAGGGGAGAATGCAGGTGCTGGCGGTGGAGGATATCGGCCATCTTGTCGCGGCGGTTTTTGCCGCGCCGGCGCGGTTTGCCGGCAAGACGTTCGAGATCGCCAGCGACAGCGTGACCGGTCGTCAGCTGGAGGTGTTATTCTCCGCGGCGGCGGGACGGCCGATCCCCTATTCGCGATTTTCCGACGAGGTGCTGGCCGCCAGTCCTTTTCTGCACAAGCTGACCGGGCTGGTGGACGACGGGCGGCTGGCCGGGCACGCCGACCTCGACGCCCTGCGCCAGCTGCACCCGCAGCTGCACACCTTCGCCGGCTGGCTGGCAGGCCCCGGCCGTCCCGCCTTCGAGCGGGCGCTGACCAGCGGGGCTCGCTGGGCGTTTGATCGTTAAAGGCTGGTGTTCTGGTTACCCGCCAGGCGCGCTGTCTCGTCGGTGACCGGCCGCCGCTAGCCGGCAGTCAGGATCGCGTCGGCCAGCACCGCTAAAATCCGCTCTGCGCGCGGGGCATGGGACGGTTGCTCCCGCAGCCAGGCAAGCGCGGCGATCAGATCGAACAGCTCCTCTCCGCTGAGATCTGGCCGTGCCAGCCCGGCCTGCTGCGCGCGGGTAAGCAGCGACGTACCGGCGGCGCGCAGGGCAATGCAGGCGCTGTGCAGGGCGGACTCAGGATCGTCGATGGCGCTCATCAGCGGGGCGATGATCCCGCGATGCTGATGGGTAAACGCCACGCTCTCGGCCAGCCACTCCAGCAGCGCCGCGGCAGGATCGGCGGCGAGCAGAAGCGACTCAGCCCGGGCGGTTAGCGCCGCAAAGCGGCTGCGGAGCAGGGCTTCCAGCAGGCTGTCGCGGTTGGGAAAGTGGCGATAGAGGGTTCCCATTCCGACGCCCGCCCGGCGGGCGATATCGCGCAGCGAGGCCTCAGCGCCTTGCTCCACAAAGACGTCCCGGGCCACCTCGATCAACAGGTCATAATTTTTTCTGGCATCAGCTCTCATTGGCGTTCCTTGACAATCGGAGCACTGCTCCATATATTCGGAACGGTGCTCCGTTAAATATAACGCATTTCCATATGAGGAGAAAGCGATGTCGACGCAGATGATGAAGGCCGTTCAACAGCACGCCTTTGGCGGGCCGGAAGTCCTGAGCTATGAGGATGCGCCCATGCCGGTCCTGCAGGCCGGTGAAGTACTGGTACAGGTGCACGCGGTGGGCGTGAACCCGCCGGACAGCTATCTGCGCGATGGCTATCAACAGCTGCCCCCGGAGTGGCGGCCCGAGGTCCGCTTTCCCTTGATCCTCGGGACCGATCTCTCCGGGGTGGTGGTGGCGCGGGCGGATGACGTCCGGGAGGTGGCGGTCGGCGACGAAGTGTATGCTATGGCGCGTTTTCCCGAAGGGGCGGCAGGGGGCAGCCGCGCTTACGCCGAGTACGTTAGCGTGCCGGTCAGCGACCTCGCTCGCAAACCCCTAACCCTGAGCCATCAGCAGGCTGCCGCGGTGCCGATGTCGCTCCTGACCGCCTGGCAGTTCATGATCGATCCCGGGCATGAGGTGGCGAATCCGCTGCAGCCGGGGCCGCATCGGCCGGTGCCGCTGGCGGGTAAACGCGTCCTGGTCAACGGCGCGGCAGGGGGAGTCGGTCATTTCGCCATGCAGTTGGCAAAGTGGCAGGGCGCCGAGGTGATTGCCGCCGCCGCGGGCCGCCATGAAGCCTTTTTACGTCAGCTCGGCGCGGATAGCGTTATCGACTATACAACCACCGCAGTGGAAGAGACGGTGCGTGACCTGGACCTGGTCATTGATGCGCCGGGCGGGCCGGCCAGCGGCCGTTTTTTGCGTACCCTGCGACCCGGCGGCGCGCTGTACCCGATCTTTCCGCTCGGCTTTGCCGGGGCGGAAGAGGCGCGACAGCGCGGAGTGACGGTCTCCACCACCCAGGTACGCTCCAGCGGCGCGCAGCTCGCCCGGCTTGCCGACCTGCTGGACGCCGGGGTCATCCAGGTTGCAATTGACAGCGTTTTCCCCCTTGCGCAGGCGCAGATGGCGCATGAGCGAGCAGCGCAGGGGCATCTTGAGGGCAAAATCGTGCTGTCGGTGATGGACTCGTCAGCCGGGTAATCCCCGACGGCCAGGGTTGCGTTTTTGCTTCTCCCGGCGGCGGACTAAAACAGCGCCAGCCGGGCAAGACGGTCCAGCGCGTTGCTCAGCGCCTCGTCCCCTGCGGTCAGGCTGATGCGAATAAATCCTTCCCCCCCTGCGCCAAAACCAGTGCCCGGCGCCACCAGAATATGCGCTTCCTGCAGCAGCAGACGGGCAAACTCCTGCGAACGGTAGCCGGGCGGCACGCCGAGCCAGAGGAAGAAAGTGCCTTGTGCGTCACGCGCCGGCCAGCGCAGCGCGGCTAGTCGACGCAGAACCCACTCCCGACGTTGATGATAGACCGCCGTTAGCTGCGCAATCCGTTCGGCCGGCAGGTTGAGCGCGGCGATCGCCGCATCCTGTATCGCGCCAAACACCGTGCTGTAGCTATGGGTGTGCAGCTTTTTAAACGCCCGGATAATCGAGGCGTTGCCGACCGCGAAGCCGAAGCGCCAGCCGGCCATATTAAAGGTCTTGGAAAAAGTATAGGTTTCCACTCCCCATGCTTTGGCGTCGGGTTGGGAGAAGAGGCTCAGCGGCGCATCGCTGGCCGCGCTGCCGATGGCCGCATAGGCAAAATCATGGAGGATCGGCACCTGGTGACGACGAGCAAACTGCAGCGCGCTGGCGAACAGCGCCGGCGTGGCGAGGGCGCCGGTTGGATTATGCGGATAGTTAAGCACCACCAGCCCGGCCTTGTCAGCGACTTCCCGGGGAAGATCGTTAAAATCCGGCAGGAAATGGTTCTCCGCCCCGAGCGGCAGGCCATAAAACGCCGCCTGGGACTGCAGCGCCGCCGAGCGGTAAATCGGATAGCAGGGATCGGTGGAGATGAGGTATTGCCCGGGGCTGAGCAGCGCCCGCGGGATGCCGCCTATACCGATATGCGACCCCTGAAACACGGCGACTTCGCTGTGCGGATCGAGTTCCACATCATACTGCCGGCGATAGAACCGGGCGATCGCCTCGCGGACCTGTGGTTTGCCCCAGAACGACGGGTAGCCATGGTTTTCACGACGATGAATAGCGCTCTGCAGCGAGTCGATCACTTCCGGCGGGGTGGGTTGATCCGGACTGCCGCTGGAAAGATCGATCAGCGGCAGCGCTTCGGTGTTGACCTCCGCGGCCAGTTTTTCCAGCAGGCTGAACAGATTCTCTTCCAGGGCGTCCACCAGCGGCGAAGCAGTAAAATCAGGCATAACATTCCCGGTTTAAATCACGAATAATTAACCATCTTTAAGGGATTTATAGCGGCTGGCTAAATAACAATATACGCAAAAGATTCTTGTTTTTAAGATATGTCGGTATAGCAAAAGTTAATGAGGAATTAGCAAAAGGAAATTCGGCGTTCTGGCTTACAACCCACAGTCGGCTGTGATTTAATCGTTCAATATCGCCAACCCTCCAGGAAAATACCTTATGAACAAGTCAGTTGCGCGCGGGATCGCTCTCGCCCTGTTGTCGGCCACCTCTTTTTATGCCGCCGCCGACGCTCATCTTATCCGCGTCGGCTTTAACCCCGGGCCGTATAAAGAACAATTTGAGAAAGGCGTCGCGCCCTATTTATTGAGTAAAGGGTATAAAATCGAATATAAGGATTTCGGCGACGGTATTCAGGTGAATGACGCGGTAGCCCGCGGCGATATCGAAGCGAATATTATGCAGCATCCGGTATATCTGAAAGCAATTAATGAGCGGCTGGGGATCGATAACGTGGGCATTGTGCAGGTCCCCACGCCGCCGATGGGGCTGTATGGTGGGAAACTGACCAACCTGGGGACCCCGGCGGCGGGCACCGTCGTGTCGGTACCAAACCAGCCGTCAAATGAATATCGCGCGGTACTGGTGCTGGAGAGCCTTGGCTGGGTGAAAATTAAACCAGACAGCGATCCGGCCACTTTTTCGCAGCGTAACATCGTAGATAATCCTTACAAAATTGTCCTAAAAGAGATGGATAATGCCCAGCAGGTTCGCGCTCTGCCGGACGTCGACTATGGCCTGATTCAGGGCAATTTTGCCGTTTCCAGCGGTATGTCCCTGACCTCGGCCTTAAAGCTGGAAGCAGCCACCAGCCATTTTATTAATGTCGTGACCGTCGCCGGTAAAAATCAGAAGGCGCAGTTTGCCAAAGATATTATCGATGGCTACCACTCGGCCGAGTTCAAAAAATATATTCTCAGCCATCCGCAGTATGATGGTTACCTGCTGCCTGACTATTTAAAATGAATAACGCGATGATAGAATTTCGCCACGTCAGTAAAAGCTTTTCCAGGAAAGGACATCCGATTCTGGCCTTGCAGGATATTAATCTCAGCATTGAGCGAGGCGATATTTTTGGCATTATTGGCTACAGCGGGGCAGGAAAAAGCACCTTATTACGGCTGATTAATCGTCTGGAAACGCCTGGCGAGGGCGCGGTACTGTTAAACGGCGAGCCGCTACAGGCCTGCAGCGGCCAGCGCCTGCAGGCCATCAAAAAAGATATCGGCATGATCTTTCAGAATTTTAATCTGCTGAATTCGAAAACCGTTTTCCATAACATCGCCATCCCGCTGATTTTACAGGGGCGCGACAAGGCCTTTATCCAGGCGCGGGTGGCGGAACTGCTGGCGTTCGTCGATCTGAGCGACAAAATCCACAGCTACCCTAATGAGCTATCGGGCGGACAAAAGCAGCGGGTCGGTATTGCCCGGGCGCTGGCCACCAACCCGTCGGTCCTTCTGTGCGATGAAGCCACCTCGGCGCTCGACCCCCACACTACGGTGCAGATCTTACTGCTTTTGCAGGAGATTAATCGTCGGTATGGCATCACCATCGTACTGATCACCCATGAGATGTCGGTGATCCAGAAAATCTGTCACAAGGTGGCGGTGATGCAGGCGGGCCGTATCGTTGAACAGGGGGCGGTTTTTGATCTCTTTGCTCAGCCGCAGCATCCGGTCACTGCCAGTTTCGTGCAGTCGGTGGTGCACGACCGCCTGCCGCAGCGGGTGGCGTCGTTCCTGCAGCGCGATAACGGCGCCCGGGCTTTACGCCTCGAATTTGTCGGCGCGACGGCGCAGCAGCCGATTATTAACCACCTGATCCGCGAGTATGCTGTCGAGGTGAATATCCTGTTTGCCAGCATGTCTGAAGTTCAGGGCCGGATTCTGGGATTTATGATTGTGCAGCTCCTCGGCGAGCCTGACGAAACCGAACGCGCCATCACCCATCTGGCCGATGCAGGAGTGAAAATCACCCATGTTTGATCTTATTGATACCGCCATTACCGGCGATCAGTTTCTGCTGGCGCTGCATGACACGCTGATTATGGTCGCCGTCTCGCTGGGCTTTGGCGCGCTGATCGGCGTACCGTTAGGGATTGTGCTGGTGGTTTGCCGTCCCGGCGGCATCGTGGCCAACCCGGTGGTGCATCAGGCGCTGAATCCGCTGATTAATGTGCTGCGTTCGCTGCCGTTTATCATTTTGCTGATTGTGATCCTGCCCTTTACCAGACTGCTGGTGGGCACCACTATCGGCACCGCGGGAGCCATCGTGCCGCTGATCGTCTTTGTCGCCCCCTATATTGCCCGGCTGGTGGAGAGCTCGTTGCTGGAGGTGGATGAGGGGATCCTCGAGGCCGCGGACGCCATGGGCGCAACCCCCCTGCAGACTGTCTGGCACTTTATGCTGCCGGAGGCGGCGGCATCGCTGATTCTGGCCCTCACCACGGCGACCATCGGTCTGCTCGGCGCCACCGCCATGGCGGGTACAGTGGGCGGCGGGGGAATCGGGGATCTGGCTATTACCTATGGCTATCAGCGCTTCGACGCTTTCGCCACCCTCACTACCGCCCTGGTGCTGATTGTGATTGTCCAGCTTATTCAGACGCTGGGGACCCGCCTGGCTCGCCGGCTGCGTCGCGATTAATCGTTCTACCGCGCCGGGGTTGACCCGGCTAGCGTGCGCAGACCGCGGCGAAGGCGCTGGCTACCCGCGCAATATTGCCGTGGTTGAGCCCGGCCACGCAGACCCGACCGCTGGCGATCAGATAGATGCCATGCTCTTGACGCAGAACGTCTACCTGATCGGCGCTAAAGCCGGTGTAACTGAACATGCCGCGCTGGGTCAGCAGATAGGAAAAATCCCCCGCCGGCAGGGCTGCCTGCAGGGCCTTCACCAGCGCGACGCGCATGGCGCTGATGCGGGTGCGCATGGCCTCCACTTCTTCCTGCCACAGGGCATTCAGCTCGGGATCGTTGAGCACCTGCGACACCACCTGGGCGCCAAACCCCGGCGGGCTGGAGTAGTTGCGGCGCACGGTGGCTTTCAACTGGCCCAGCACGCGCCCGGCGGCATCGGCGTTGTCACAGACCACCGACAGGCCGCCGACGCGCTCGCCGTACAGCGAAAAAATCTTCGAGAACGAGTTGCTGACCAGCGCCGTCAGCCCGGCGCTGGCGATGGCACGAATGGCATAGGCATCCTCGTCCAGTCCGCGTCCGAAGCCCTGGTAGGCGATATCAAGGAATGGGATCAGCTCCCTGCCGATCAGCACCTCAATCACGCGATCCCACTGCTCGCGGGTGAGATCGGCCCCCGTCGGGTTATGGCAGCAAGGGTGAAGCAGCACAATGCTGCGCGGCGGCAGCTGCTGGAGGGCGGCGAGCATAGCGGGGAAATTCACCCCGCGGGTGGCGCTGTCGAACCAGGGATAGGTATGTACCTCAAAGCCGGCGCCGGCAAAGATGGCAACGTGGTTCTCCCAGGTTGGATCGCTGACCCAGACCGCGGAGTCGGGGAAGTAGCGCTTGAGGAAATCAGCGCCCACCTTTAGCGCGCCGGGCCCCCCAGTGTCTGGATGGTGGCGATGCGTCCGGCACGCAACGCCGGATGATTGTCGCCAAACAGCAGGGTCTGGACCGCGCGGCGATAGGGCGCCAGCCCCTCCATCGGCAGATAAAGGCTGGCCTTTTGCTGCTGACTCTGCAGCCGGTCAGCGGCCTGACGGACCGCCTCCAGCTGGGGAATAATGGCCTGCTCGTTATAGTACAGCCCGATGCTGAGGTTAACTTTGTCTGCCCGGGGATCCTGTTGAAAGGCTTCCATCAGCGACAGGATAGGATCGCCCGCGTAGGCGTCAACGTTCTGAAACACAGTGGTTACTCCTGAAATGACCGTCAAAGGTGAAGCCATTACACCGCGTAGCGTCCGGGACGGTGGTTCATGGCGATAATCGAATTCAAAATCACGGCGCCGAGGATAGAGACCAGCAGCATCGGCAAGCTCACTACCCACAGCGAGGCGGTGACGATGCAGGCGTCAACCACCATCTGGAATTTACCGGCGCGGATGCCGCTTTTGTCCTGCAGATAGAGGGCCAGAATATTAACGCCGCCGAGGCTCGCTTTATGGCGAAACAGCACCACAAAGCCGATGCCGACCATGATGTTGCCGAAGAGGGTGGCGTAATAGGGGTTCAGGCGATCGACATGGATAAAGTAACCGTGCAGGTCAGAGAACAGGGACACCAGTCCGACCGCGCAGAAGGTTTTCAGCGTGAAGGCGGCGCCCATCCGCCGGACAGAGAGCCAGTAGAATGGCAGGTTAATGACGAAGAAGACCACGCCAAACGGCAGGTGGGTGGCATAGTGGATCAGAAAGGCCATACCTGCCGTTCCGCCGGTCAGGGCACCAGCCTGGCGAAATAAAATAATGCCAAAGGAGATCATCAGCGTGCCGAACAGCAGCGCCAGGGTATCCTCCAGCCAGGTGTGGGTCAGTTTTTCAGGGGAAAGGATATTATCCATAAATAAGCACTATCTTTTCGTTAACAAGGATAAGCTCTTGTTTGCAAAAATCGCACCAGAGGAGCGTGCCCTGGCGAGCGTTTGCGGAAAAAATAGCCGTGGTTTAGCCTAACCTGTTGTTCTGACAGGAAGAGAAAATTGCACGGGTCGTGCGTTTTATGGTTTCCGAATGCGTGAATTGTGCGAATTTGCCGCTTGTCGCGCATTGCCTGGCCCCGCGTCTGCACCAGCGCAGGGCACTGTGCCCCGGTTCAGCGCAGCGGGGTCGTGCCCGGCATCAGCTGGCCGTTCTCTTTCAGGCGGTTGAGCACGACGGCGGTTTTCAGATGGGCCACCCCTTTGTTTTGCGCCAGAATATGGCTGATCAAATGGCTCAGACCGGGCAGGTCCGGGACCGTTACCCGCAGCAGATAATCGGCGTCGCCGGTGGTTTTCCAGGCGTCCAGAATGGCGTCCACTTCACTGAGCATCTGATGAAAGCTCTCCACGCATTGCGGGGTGTGATTCAGCAGACGCACCTCAATCAGGCCAAGCATCTCCTGCCCGGCTGCATCCGGCGCCAGACGCGCATGGTAGCCGAGGATAAGCTGTGCCTGTTCAAGGGCGATACGGCGGCGCGAACACTGGGAAGCGGACAGGCCGATAAGCTCGCTCAGCTCCTGATTGGTTAAACGGCCATTGGCCTGCAGCAGGGTAAGTATTTTCAGATCATAGTCGTCGATGTTGTACATAGTGGCCACTAGCGGAACGTAAAAGTGGCTACCAGCCTAACAGTTTTTTGCCTGGCGTGAAGCCTGAGCGGACGGCGGAAAACCGGATGCACCAAAACGGGTCAGGTTCATGCATTAATCCGCTCTTTTTCTCATGATCTGTGCGTTATCTTGCCAGTTTTCGCGTGTGATGCGCCAGGTCGGCGCCGACATGACCAGCTACCGGAACTGATTTGAAAAGAATATTTGAATATATTTCAATTAATTAATTTTTGTCTGACGCTGCAAGACGCTCCGCTGGCCTGAAAGTTGCTACCGGCGAACGTGACTTTTTACAGACAGGGGCAGGTCAGAGATGACAACGCAGCAAGAGCATCAGTTAAAACGCGAGTTAAAAAACCGCCACATCCAGTTGATCGCCCTCGGGGGGGCGGTCGGCACCGGACTGTTTTTAGGTATCGCGCAAACGATCCGTATGGCAGGCCCGTCGGTCCTGCTGGGGTACGCCATCGCCGGGGTTATCGCTTTCTTTATCATGCGTCAGCTTGGCGAAATGGTGGTAGAGGAGCCGGTGGCGGGGTCGTTCAGCCATTTCGCCAACCGCTACTGGGGGCCCTTCGCCGGGTTTATGTCCGGCTGGAATTACTGGGTGTTGTACGTGCTGGTAAGCATGGCGGAGCTAACGGCGGTAGGGATCTATATTCAGTACTGGTGGCCGGAGGTACCCACCTGGCTGTCGGCGGCGATCTTCTTCGTGGCGATCAACGCCATCAACCTGACGCACGTCAAAGTGTATGGCGAGCTGGAGTTCTGGTTCTCGATTGTCAAAGTGGCCGCCATCATCAGCATGATCGCCTTTGGCTGCTATCTGTTATTTAGCGGTCACGGCGGCCCGGCGGCGACGGTGGCCAACCTGTGGCAGGACGGGGGATTTTTCCCTAACGGCATCACGGGCTTGGTGATGGCCATGGCGGTGATCATGTTCTCCTTCGGCGGGCTTGAGCTGGTGGGGATCACCGCGGCGGAAGCCGACGAACCGCATAAAACCATTCCCAAAGCCACCAACCAGGTGATCTACCGTATTCTGCTGTTTTACGTGGGGTCGCTGGCGGTCCTGCTGTCACTCTACCCGTGGCGGAACGTCGTGGAAGGGGGGAGCCCCTTTGTGCTGATCTTTCACGCCATTAACAGCAATATTGTGGCCAACGCCCTCAATCTGGTGGTACTCACCGCCGCGCTGTCGGTCTACAACAGCTGCGTCTACTGCAACAGCCGGATGCTGTTCGGCCTGGCTCAGCAGGGCAACGCCCCGCGTGCGCTGCTGCGGGTGAACCACCGCGGGATCCCATTGACCGCCCTGGCGGTATCCGCCGTCGCCACGGCGCTTTGCGTGGTGATTAACTATGTGATGCCCGGGAAAGCCTTTGCCCTGCTGATGGCCCTGGTGGTGGCCGCCCTGGTCATCAACTGGGCGATGATCTGCATCACTCATCTTAAGTTCCGCCGCGCCATGCAGCGGGCGGGGAAGGTAACGGCTTTCCAGAGTTTCGCCTATCCCCTGACAAACTGGCTGTGTCTGCTGTTTCTCGCCGCGATCCTCGGGGTGATGTATCTGACCCCGGACATCCGCATCTCCGTCTGCCTGATCCCGGTATGGCTGCTGATCCTTGCTGCAGGCTATCTGCTGCGCAGGAAAAGCGCGCCGGCGCCGGTGGCGGCGCTTGAGGAGCGTTAATCTGCGACGCCCTGCCTGGCGGCAGGGCGATATTATTGCGCTGAAAATATATAGCGCCAATATATAGGATGGTTTATATAATTACGATAAATGATAACTAACAATATCACGCTGAATATAAATTAGAATGTGAGGAGACCGCGCGCTTTTTATTGATCTTGCGTACCGCTTTGCTACTATCCAGCCGGCATTGAGACTGTATTTAATAATGCCTGGAAATGGAATAGTAAAAACCATAATGGAGTAGGGTATGAAGCATGTGCACAAGCTGGCCTGGATAGGCCTGTTCGTCAATATTATTATCTGTTTTGTCGCGCGAAATTTATTACTTGATGAAGGACAGCTGAACTTCCATAGTCGGGCGGACGGCGTATGGTCCTGGCTGGTGCTGGCCCTGTTTATTGCCGTGGTGGTTCAGGCGATCAGCATAATGCTGTCAGGCCGCTACCCTTATCTGGCCATCGTCCTGGCGTTTGTTGGCGGCATCGTGATGGTGCCCGCCAGCGTGATCTTTCTGGTGGGTAGTCTGTTCAGCTTGCAAACGCGGATTAACGCCGGATTTACGCCCTGGCGATCAACCACGGCAGTGGGCGAGGCTGATAACCAGCAGCTATTAACCTTTAATGCCTCAGGCTTTTATCCCCAAGGGGCGCTGGCGCTCATCGCCGGGATCATTATTTTAATGATTGGCATGGGGATAGGCGGAGTATTTATTGCCGCCGGTATTGTTGCGCTGTGCAATGGCTATCGTCTGCAAAATCGGGTGGTGATTGGCGTGAGCGGCGAGTCGATGATATTTACGCCGGGGCTCTATGCCGATACCTACGTTATTCCCTTGCGGGATGTTGCCGTAGTTGAACGCAGCAATAATGATGCGAAAGTCCGGCTGCTGATCCGTTCCAGCGGCAGAAGCTTCACGTTGCGTAAAAAACTGCTCGCCGGCGATAAGGTTAATGACGCCTTCGCCGCCATTCTGGCAAAACTGACTACCGTTTAATGCTGGCAGAATAGAGAAGCCGCCAGGCGGCGCGAGGCGACCTGGCGGTGAAAGGTGGGGTTAGCCTGCGCGGCTACCGCACCAGCTTGTCTCTTACGAACAGCACTGCCTGTTAATCCACGTTAGTAAAATAATCGCGCGCGGCGGTCTCGACGCGTTTCGCATCCAGCCCGGTCTTCTCAGTGATCTGTTCGATAAACGATTTAAATTTTTCGCTCATCACGTTACCCCCTTCCCAGTGGGCGACGTAAAATTTGCACTGATAGCGATAAAAATGGAGAGTGGTATCTCCTAACGTGTAATACATGCGCTTCTCCTGTCCGGTAGTACGGTTGCCGCGTCCACAGCGTCAGCAACCTCTTTCTCATTACGATCGATCTGCATTCTATCCTCCTCCCAATTGGCTGAAATTTCCAGCGGTGCTTTGCGCCATGGAGCAGGATAAAGCAATGTAAATCTGCGGATAGATAGTGATTTTTTCTAAGGTGGCGCAAAAGTAGCGGTTACCTGCGGGCCGCGCAGGTAACCGGAGAACAGGGCGGATTAGCGCAGCGTGTTGCGCTCGTCGTCGGACAGGTCCAGGGTCTGCACCATAACACTTTCAGCAGAGCGCACCGCCGCTTCCAGAACGGCCATCACCGCCAGCGCTTCCACCGGCGGCACCGGATTGGCGATCTGGCCCTTCAGCGCATCGCGGATCAGCATATAGTACTGGCGCTGATCGCCCTGCGGGGTAGCCTGCGCGTGGGCCTGCAGCGAGGCATCATAGATAACCAGCGGGTCGTCATCCTGGCCCCAGTCGGCGCTGCCCGGTACCACGCCCGCCAGCAGCTGGCTCTCCTGTTGGTCGGCCCGCGCTTTGATAACGCTACCTTTATCGCCGTGCACGGTGAAGCGCGACGAGCCGCCCGCGACCAGCATGCTGCAGTGCAGGATCACTTTATGCGCCGGGTAGTTTAATACCACATGCGCCCAGTCGTTGATCTCCGCCCCGTCGCGCAGGGTGGCTATGTTACCTTGCACCGACTGCGGCAAACCAAATAGCTGCAGCGCCTGGTCGATCAGGTGCGGCCCCAGGTCGAACCACAAGCCGCTGCCCGGGACGTTCTGCTCGCGCCAGCGGACGCGGACTTCCGGGCGGAAGCGGTCGAAATGCGACTCGAAATGTTTCACCGCGCCGAGGGTGCCTTGCTCAATCACCTGACGGATCCCGAGATAGTCGCTGTCCCAGCGGCGGTTATGGAAGACGGAGAGCAGACGCTGTTTCTCCTCCGCCAGGGCGATCAGCTCCCGGGCCTCCTGCATATCGAGGGTAAAGGGCTTATCCACCACCACATGTTTGCCGGCGTTCAGCGCCAGGCGGGCCAGCGGGGCGTGCGTGGCGTTAGGAGAGGCGATGACCACCAGGTCAACGTCCGGATGCTGGACCGCAGCTTCCGGGGAGGCGATCACCGTGACGTCCGGCAGGTCGCGTTTGACCTTCTCTTCATCGCGGGAAGCGACGAACGCCAGGTTCAGCCCCGGCACCGAACGGATAAGCGGCGCGTGGAAGGTCTTACCGACGAATCCGTAGCCAATCAGGGCGATATTTATCGTGTTGTTACTCATCAGGTTCTCCACGTTGTTAAGCGTCAGCAATATGTACAGAGAGGGCGGGGTCATCCCCCAGCTCAGCCCAGGGACGATCAAGAAAAAGATGGTGAATGTCGCTGAGCCCGGCCACCCGCCACGGTTCGCAGCGGTTGAGTTTGGTATGGTCCGCCACCAGCCAGTGCTCGGCGCTGGCGGCCAGCATGGCGCGTTTAACGTCGGCATCAGCTTCCTGGCTGGCGCTCAGCCCCAGCCCGGCATGGAGCGCGCAGGCGCCGAGAATGGCGATATCGGCCCGGTAGCGGGTGACCAGCGCCAGGGTGGCGCTGCCGGCGAACAGCCGTTGTTTACTATCCCACTGGCCGCCAAGCAGGATCAGCTGGATATCGGCACGGTCGCTGAACAGCTGAGCGATATCCAGAGATGCCGTGATCACGGTCAACGGCCCTTTCAGCTGGGCTGCCACCGCCAACAGCGTGCTTCCGGCGTCGAGAAACAGCGTCGAGCCAGAGGGAATGCGCGCGGCGACCTGCTGACCCAGGCGCTGCTTGGTCTGGGTGAGAAGAGCGTTTCTGCCCTGGCGCGTCATGGCCGGGACGTTAAGGGCGATGGCCCCGCCGTGGCTTTTCTGCAGCACGCCCTGTTGTTCCAGGTCGCTCAGATCGCGGCGAATGGTATCGGCCGACACCTGCAGCTCTGCAACCAGTTCGCTGATGCTCAGCTGACCGGTTTCGCTAAGCCTGTCGAGAATATGTTTTTGCCTGGCGAGCTTATGCATGGCCATTGACTCCGCAAATTAACGCAATAAACAGCATAATACAGCAAGAAGTTGCAAAATAAACGGCAAAACGTCGCTCTGTATGTGTTGAATCGTGAAGAACTTGATTTCACTAAGTTTTAACGTTAAATGAGGGGAGCGCCGCGACCGGGGCGAAAGCGCTTTTCAATGAAGCGACTAGGCCTGTATTTCCGGGTTATTAAAAGCAAGAATGCGCGCTTTCGCGTACCTTATAGAGAAGGCGCGTAATTTAGCAGATATGGATTAACGGAGGTTGAGTGGACGCGATTAAAGGCTCGGAGTTGCAGATACCGGACGCGATCTTCGCGTGGGTGCTCGACGGGCAGGGGGGCGTTAAGCCGCTCGCCGATGACGATATTATCGACAAAGACAAGCCTTGCTGGCTGCATCTCAACTATACCCATAACGACAGCGCCGACTGGCTGGCGGCCACCCCGTTGCTGCCCAATAACGTACGCGATGCCCTGGCGGGAGAGAGCACCCGGCCGCGGGTGACGCGGATCGGTGACGGGGCGCTGATCACCCTGCGCTGTATCAACGGCAGTACCGATGAGCGGCCCGACCAGCTGGTGGCGATGCGCCTGTATATGGATGAGCGGCTGATCGTCTCCACTCGTCAGCGCAAAGTGCTGGCGCTGGACGATGTGCTGGGCGACCTGAAGGAAGGTAATGGCCCGACGGACGGCGGCAGCTGGCTGGTGGAGGTCTGCGATGCGTTGACCGATCATGCCAGCGAGTTTATCGAACAACTGCACGATCGCATTATCGACCTGGAAGACGACCTGCTCGATCAGCAGGTGCCGCCGCGCGGATTTCTCGCGCTGCTGCGTAAGCAGCTGATTGTGATGCGCCGCTATATGGCGCCGCAGCGCGACGTTTATGCCCGGCTGGCCAGCGAGCGGCTGCCGTGGATGAGTGACGATCAGCGGCGGCGAATGCAGGATATCGCCGAGCGGCTGGGGCGCGGTCTGGATGAGATCGACAGCTGTATCGCGCGGACGGCGATCATGAGCGACGAGATCGCCCAGATTATGCAGGAGTCGCTGGCGCGGCGGACCTATACCATGTCATTGATGGCGATGGTGTTTCTACCCAGCACCTTTTTAACCGGCCTGTTCGGCGTCAACCTCGGCGGGATCCCTGGCAACAGCTGGCATCTGGGGTTTAGCCTATTCTGCTTGATGTTAGTCGTTGTCATCGGTGGTGTTGCGTGGTGGTTACATCGCAGTAAATGGCTGTAAAGAATCGCCTTTTAGCGGCTGTAGTGCCGGGAAAACCCGGCAATGTTTGAGCGAAATCAATAAACCATCTACCCATTCAGGGCAATATCTCTCTCGCAGGTGAATGCAACGTCAAGCGATGGGCGTTGCGCTCCATATTGTCTTACTTCCTTTTTTGAATTACTGCATAGCACAATTGATTCGTACGACGCCGGCTTTGTTGAGTCGGCTTTTTTTTTGCGCTCTCCGGACCAGCTTCTACCCTTACTAAGACACCCGACGGTTTCTGGCCGTTGACGCCTGCGGGTACGCCCGTATCACTCTCCGGGAGGCCTCTATGTATTACGCTTCAGAGCTGACAGCCCAGTCTATCCCTATCTCGCCCGAGCCGAACGATCCGGCTCCTTTACCCGATCCACGACCGCGTCCGCAGCCCCAGCCCGATCCGCCGCCTGACGAAGAGCCGATTAAATTGTCGCATCAGGCGCGGAGATCTGCGAGGATACGCGCCTGCAGATTGTCTGCCTTTTAATACGAGAATACATTGTGACCGCTTTTTCTACCCTGACTGTTTTACCTGCCGCCCAATTAGCCAACCTTAACGAGCTGGGTTATCTGTCGATGACCCCGGTTCAGGCCGCCGCCCTGCCGGCGATCCTCGCGGGGAAAGATGTGCGCGTGCAGGCAAAAACCGGCAGCGGAAAAACGGCCGCATTTGGGCTGGGTCTGCTGCAGCATATCGATCCGGCGCGCTTCGAGACCCAGTCGCTGGTGTTGTGCCCGACCCGCGAGCTGGCCGATCAGGTCGCCGGCGAGCTGCGCCGCCTGGCGCGCTGCCTGCCGAACATCAAGATTCTGATGCTCTGCGGCGGGCAACCCTTTGGCGCCCAGCGAGATTCCCTGCAGCATGCCCCGCATATTATCGTCGCCACCCCGGGCCGTCTGCTCGATCATCTGCAGAAGGGAACGGTCTCCCTTGACGCGCTGCAGACCCTGGTGATGGACGAAGCGGACCGCATGCTCGATATGGGCTTCAGCGATGCCATTGATGAGGTGATCCGCTTCGCACCGGCTGACCGGCAGACGCTGCTGTTTTCTGCTACCTGGCCGGCGGCAATCGCGGCGATCAGCGGCCGGGTGCAGCGCAATCCGCAGACCATTGAGATCGACACTGTCGACGCGCTCCCGGCGATTGAACAGCAGTTCTTTGAAGTTTCCCGCCACGGTAAGATTGCCCTGCTGCAGCGCCTGCTCAGCCAGCATCAGCCCGCATCCTGCGTGGTGTTCTGCAACACCAAACGCGATTGCCAGGCGGTCTGCGATGCGCTCAACGCCGCCGGGCAGAGCGCCTTGTCGCTGCATGGTGACCTTGAGCAGCGCGATCGCGATCAGACGCTGGTGCGCTTCGCTAACGGCAGCGTCCGGGTTCTGGTGGCGACCGACGTCGCTGCCCGCGGTCTGGACATCAAATCCCTGGCGCTGGTGGTGAATTTCGAGCTGGCCTGGGATCCGGAGGTGCATGTTCACCGCATCGGCCGTACCGCCCGCGCCGGTGAACAAGGGCTGGCCATCAGCTTCTGTGCGCCGGAAGAGGCGCAGCGCGCCACTATTCTGGCCGACATGCTGCAGCTTTCCCTGAACTGGCTGCCGGCGCCGACGGGCAACACCATCGCGCCGCTGACGGCGGAGATGGCGACGCTGTGTATCGACGGCGGGAAAAAGGCGAAAATGCGCCCGGGAGATGTGCTGGGAGCCCTGACCGGGGATATGGGCTTTGATGGTGCCGATATCGGCAAAATTACCGTCCACCCGGCCCACGTCTATGTGGCGATCCGCCAGAATATGGCGCAGAAGGCGTATAAGCAGTTACAAAATGGCAAGATCAAAGGTAAATCCTGCCGCGTACGACTGCTGAAGTAAGGGCAGGAGAGTGCGTCTCAGGCGGCTGCCTGAGACGCGTGAGGGTTATTTCACTTCCACTACGTTCAGACGCAGCTCATCGAGACGGGCGTCTTCTTCTTCCGGCTGCCAGCCGGCGGGCTGCAGGGGAATATCTTCCCGGTCAAACGCCAGATCGCCACCATCCACCACCTCTGAGCCGTGGGTGATACCTTTAAAATCAAACAGATTGACGTCGCTCAGGTGCGAAGGCACCACGTTCTGCATCGCGCTGAACATGGTTTCAATGCGCCCAGGATAACGCTTGTCCCAGTCGCGGAGCATATCGGCGATCACCTGGCGCTGCAGGTTTGGCTGCGAACCGCACAGGTTGCACGGAATAATCGGGAAGCCTTTGGCCTGGGAGAAGCGCTCGATGTCCTTTTCGCGGCAGTAGGCCAGCGGGCGGATGACGATGTGTTTGCCGTCGTCGCTCATCAGCTTCGGCGGCATCCCTTTCATTTTGCCGCCGTAGAACATATTCAAAAACAGCGTCTGCAGGATATCGTCGCGATGATGGCCGAGGGCGATCTTGGTCGCCCCGAGCTCGGTAGCGGTACGATAGAGGATGCCGCGACGCAGGCGAGAGCACAGCGAGCAGGTGGTTTTTCCTTCCGGGATCTTCTCTTTGACGATGCCGTAGGTGTTCTCTTCGACAATCTTGTATTCAACCCCCAGCTGCTCCAGATACGCCGGCAGAATATGCTCCGGGAACCCTGGCTGCTTCTGATCAAGGTTCACCGCCACCAGCGAGAAGGAGATGGGCGCGCTTTTCTGCAGATTGCGCAGGATCTCCAGCATGGTATAGCTGTCCTTGCCGCCTGAAAGACAAACCATAATGCGGTCGCCCTCTTCAATCATATTGAAGTCGGCAATCGCCTCACCGACGTTGCGGCGCAGACGTTTCTGCAGCTTATCGATGTTGTACTTTTCTTTTTTACTGATTTCTTGGTTTTGCAGCATGTAATAGTGGCTCAATTCATAGTGTGGCATCAGAAGAGCACGCATTCTGCCAGCCGCTGAACAACGTGGCGCTGGCGCGTAGCAATTATTGAGGTTTGACAGGCAACCGTGGCGTGTATGGTACGGATTCAGGGGCGGAATGTCAGCATCTTTCCGGCACTTTCGGCAGCGAGCAGCCAGGCGGGGGCGGCTGATGCGGAAATAAAAAGCCCGCCGGGCGGCGGGCTGCGGCGTTAGCGGACCACCAGTACCGAGCACTCGGCGTGACGAACCACCGCGGCGGCGTTGGAGCCCAGCAGATAAGTTGTGATATCCGGTCGGTGCGAAGCGATGATCACCAGGTCGGCTGGCAGCGACTTGGCCAGCGCAAGGATTTTATCTTTTGGCGATCCTTCCGCGACGTGAAAATGCATCCGGTCTTCCGGGATGGAGAACTGCTTCGCGATCTCTTTCAATTGCGTTTCAGAACCCTCACGCAGCTCATCCATGCCGGGAAGCTCAGCGGTATAGGCCATTCCCAGTGAGGCATAATAGGGCAGAGAAGGGATCACGGTGAGGAAATGCACCTCGGCGTCGTCAATCCGCGCTTCCGATTCAACGTGACTGATAATGCGTTCAGTAAATTCTTTATCAGAGATATCGATAGGGACAAGAATCATTCTGCTCATAAAACCTCCTGTTTAAGTATCCCTTCATATTGTACGGTATTAGGGCACGTTTTGTATCATGACCGCAGTCACACTTTGACATTAACGTAGCTTGCGTTCGGGAAATTTTCCTTTGATCACCCCATCATAATACCGGCCTTTTGACACCACCTGTAAAAAATCATGAAAAATACGCGGTGGGACCCCGGTATATTGTAATGGCGGCTGGTGATAGAAATAGATTTCCAGTGTGGCGGAGGCGTCATCGTAGGCGACGGAGATAATTCGGGAAGATTTAACCGGATGGTGGTGCATGATGGACGTCCTCGGGCAAGCACTGACTGGCCATGACTATATCATTAAACGGACGGCTATTTTAGTCCGCGAGATATAGCGTTTTGTTTTATCTGCAGCGAGGCGGGTGGGGGAAAGCCCGCCGGAACCGGCGGGCAGGCGCATCAGAACTGGTAAACCAGGCCCAGGGCGACGATGTTATCGGTAGAGATACCGTTGTCTTCGTAGAATTTGTCGTTACCATCCAGCAGGTTGATTTTGTAATCAACATAGGTGGACATATTACGGTTGAAGTAATAGGTCGCGCCAACGTCCATATATTTGACCAGATCTTTATCGGCATAGCGGCCGTTATTGTACAGATCTTTGCCTTTGGACTGCAGGTAGGAGATGGCCGGACGCAGGCCGAAGTCGAACTGATACTGCGCGGTGACTTCGAAGTTTTGTGTTTTATTGGCGATACCGCCACCGTTGGTACTGCTGGTAGAGCCGTATGGCGTCATATTGCGGGTTTCAGAGTACATGGTCGCCAGGTAAATATCGTTGGCGTCGTACTTCAGGCCGGCGGTCCAGGCGTCCGCTTTGTCGCCTTTGGCGTATCGTTCGGTGTGAGTATAGTGTTGCTGGTCGCCTGTACGGTCAGACGAGGTGTAAGCTGCCGCCGCGCTGATACCCATGCCGAAGTCGTAGGAAGTGGAGAGGCCGAAACCATCGCCATTGTCGAAGCGAACATCGCTGTCGCTGCTGCGGTTATTGGTGCCGACGTTGATATCCTGCGCGTTCTGGCCTTCGTTTTTACCCTGATACTGCAGGGCGAAGTTCAGACCCTCCACCAGACCGAAGAAATCGCTGTTACGGTAGGTTGCGACGCCGTTGGCGCGGCCTGCCATAAAGTTATCCGCATAGGTGTAGGAGTCGCCGCCGAACTCCGGCAGCATATCGGTCCAGCCTTCAACGTCGTACAGCACTCCGTAGTTACGACCGTAGTCGAAGGAGCCGTAATCGCCCACTTTGATACCGGCGAATGCCAGACGGGTCCACGCCTGATCGCTGGAGGTCTCGGTGTTGTTGGCCTGAACGTTATATTCCCACTGGCCATAGCCGGTAAGCATATCGTTGATCTGGGTTTCGCCTTTAAAGCCAAAACGTAAATAAGTTTGATCGCCGTCTTTTTTCGAGTCGCTGGAGAAATAATGCAGACCATCTACCTTGCCATAGAGATCTAATTTATTCCCGTCTTTATTATAAATTTCCGCCGCATGCGCGGCACCGGCGGCTAATAAAGCCGGAATAACGAGGGCCAGTACTTTTCTTTTCATGAAGAAATTCCTTTAACTGTTTTTATGTTTTAACTTCCGGGTGGGAAGTGAACTCATGCTAAAGGAGCGGTCTGAGATCCGGTAAGACTCAATTGTTACGATATAAGTAAAATCTAAAATAAATAATACCAATGAAATGGTGATAATTATGCTGAATGCATTTATAGATAATATACAAAATAAAAATTATACATGCCCGGGCTAATCACGTATTATTTGCGCGTTATATGCCTTTATTGTCATGCCAATAATTTATTGTTGCCGTCTCATTCTGCGGAATGATGTTGTTTATCGGTAAAACGACAAGCCCGAACGTTGTGTTCGGGCTTTTTTTATGGACAGAGGTGACGGGGCGGTTAACCTTCGCTTGGCGATTTCTCCGCTTTGCCAGCCAGCTGGGCGAGGAAGTCATAGCGCTTCTGCAGATCGGCGGCGGCGTCTTTCCATAGCTGCTCCGCCACTTCAGGCTGCTGGGCGTTCAGGCGGCGGAAACGTTGCTCATTAAGCAGCGTCTCGGCCAGCGCGTCTGATGGCGGACGGGAATCTAGCGCCAGCGGGATCTTGCCTTCTTCCGCCCGACGCGGGTCGAAGCGGTAGAGCGGCCAGAAGCCGGTGGCGGTCAGCTGACGCATCTGGTCGTGGCTGAGCGCCAGATCGTAGCCATGCTCTTCGCAAGGGCTATAGGCGATGATCAGCGATGGCCCCGGATAGGCTTCCGCTTCCTGAATCGCTTTCACCGTCTGGTTCAGCTGCGCGCCCAGCGAAATTTGCGCCACATAAACATGACCGTACATCATCATGCTGACGCCCAGATCTTTACGCGCCTTGCGTTTGCCATGCTCGCCAAACTTAGTCACTGCTCCCAGCGGGGTGGCTTTTGACGCCTGCCCGCCGGTGTTGGAGTAACACTGAGTGTCCAGCACCAGAATATTGACGTTTTCCGTCAGGCTCAGTACATGGTCCAGGCCGCCGAAGCCGATATCGTAAGCCCAGCCGTCGCCGCCGATCAGCCAGACGGATTTCTCCACCAGCGCGTCGGCATCGGTCAGCAGCTCTTCAGCACCCGCCACGCCGGCCAACGCCTGACGCAGGGCCGCCACCTGTTCGCGGCGAACTTCCGGCGTCGCCTCGGCGTGCAGCGCCGCGTTCAGCTCTGCCGGCAGCTTGTCGGCGAATTCGCTCAGCAGGCGCATCACGCGCTGGCGATGCTGGTCGACGGTCAAGCGGAAGCCGAGCCCGAATTCGGCGTTATCCTCAAACAGCGAGTTGGCCCACGCCGGGCCGCGGCCGTTGGCGTCGGTAGTGTACGGTGTCGAGGGCAGGTTGCCGCCGTAAATGGAGGAGCAGCCGGTGGCGTTGGCAATCAGCATTCGGTCGCCGTACAGCTGGGTCAGCAGTTTGATATACGGCGTTTCGCCACAGCCCGAGCAGGCGCCGGAGTATTCAAACAGCGGGCTAATCAGCTGCGAGGTGCGAATATCAATGCGCTCCAGTTTGCTGCGGTCGATTTCCGGCAGGTTGAGGAAGTACTCGTAATTGACCTTCTCCTCTTCCACATGCTCCAGGCGGGACATCATATTGATGGCCTTGATCTCCGGGTTCTGGCGGTCTTTTGCCGGGCACACTTCGACGCACAGGTTGCAGCCGGTGCAGTCTTCCGGGGCGACCTGCAGAACGTATTTCTGCCCGCGCATATCGCGGGATTTCACATCCAGCGAATGCAGGCTGGCAGGGGCGTTCTCCATCTCTTCCGGGGCGACCACTTTGGCGCGGATCGCCGAGTGCGGGCAGGCGGCGACGCAGTGGTTGCACTGAGTACACAGCGCTTCCTTCCAGATGGGGATCTCTTCGGCGATGTTGCGTTTCTCCCAGCGGGTGGTGCCCATGGGCCAGGTGCCGTCCGGCGGCAGGGCAGAGACCGGCAGCGCATCGCCGAGCCCGGCCAGCATCGCGGCGGTGACCGTTTTGACGAAATCCGGCGCGGCGTCGGAGACCACCGGCGGGCGGTTCGGACTGCTGGCGTTCACCGGCTGGAGCGGTACTTCCGCCAGTGATTCACGGGCCAGGGCCAGCGCCTTCCAGTTGCGCTCCACCAGCTCCTGACCTTTACTGCTGTAGCTTTTGGCGATGGCTGCCTGCAGTTCCGCCAGCGCGCTATCACCCGGCAGGATCTGGGTTAAATGGAAAAAGGCCATCTGCATCACGGTATTAATGCGCGCCCCGAGGCTGCATTCGCGGGCGATCTTTGCCGCGTTGACCACGTAAAAACGCGCTTTTTTCTGATTCAGGGTGGCCTGGACTTCCTGGGGCAGGCGGGACCAGACCTCATCGGCGCTGTACGGCGTGTTGAGCAGGAAAATGCCGCCGGGCTTCAGCCGCTCGGCCATCTGGTATTTATCGATAAACTGCAGCTGGTGGCAGCCGACGAAATCAGCCTGCGAAATCAGATACGATGAACGAATCGGTTTTTCGCTGACCCGCAGATGCGAGACGGTGAGGCCGCCCGCTTTCTTCGAGTCATAGACAAAATAGCCCTGGGAGAACCATGGGGTCGAGTTGCCGATGATTTTGATGTTGTTTTTGGTGGCTGACACGCTGCCGTCGCTGCCGAGGCCGTAGAACAGGGCCTCGAGCTTGGCCTCTGCCGGCAGGGTATTTTCGCCCAACGGCAGCGACAGGTTGGTCACGTCATCATAGATCCCGACGGTAAAGCGCGGCTTCGGCTGGGCGGCCTGCAGTTCACTGAATATCGCCAGCACGCATTCCGGACCAAACTCCTTGGAGGAGAGACCGTAGCGGCCGCCGATAGTGCGCGGTAGCGTCTCGCGCTCGCCGCGGTTAAAGGCTTCCGCCAGGGCGGTCATCACGTCGAGGTAAAGCGGTTCGGCAAGCGCGCCGGGTTCTTTGGTGCGATCCAGTACGGCAACCGCGCGGGCGCTCTCCGGCAGCGCCGCCAGCAGGTGGGCGGCGGAGAACGGGCGATAGAGGCGGACTTTTAGCACGCCGACTTTCTCGCCGCGACTCAGCAACTCATCGACCACCTCTTCGCAGGTGCCGATGGCCGAGCCCATAATGACGATCACGCGCTCTGCCTGCGGGTGGCCGTAAAACTCAAACGGTTTGTACTGACGGCCGGTGGCGGCAGCGAAATCGTCCATCGCTTTCTCGACATGGTCATACACCGCGTCGTACCACGGATTGGTGGCCTCCCGGGACTGGAAATAAGTGTCGGGGTTGGCCGAGGTTCCGCGGATCACCGGGTGTTCCGGGTTGAGCGCGCGCTGGCGATGCTCAGCGATCTTATCCTGCGGCAGCAGGGCGCGAATGGTGTCATCCGCCAGCGGGGCGATTTTGTTGATTTCGTGCGAAGTACGGAAACCATCAAAGAAATGAATAAACGGCACCCGGCTTTGCAGGGTGGCGATATGCGAGATCAGCGCGAAATCCTGCGCTTCCTGGACGCTGCTGGCGCACAGCATGGCGCACCCGGTCTGGCGGACGGCCATGACATCGGAATGGTCGCCGAAGATCGACAACGCATGGGTAGCGACAGTGCGGGCGGCGACGTGCAGCACAAACGGCATCAGCTGGCCGGCCAGTTTGTACAGCGTGGGGATCATCAGCAGCAGGCCCTGCGATGAGGTAAAGGAGGTGGAGAGGGCGCCGGTCTGCAGCGCGCCATGTACGGCGCCAATGGCGCCCGCCTCCGACTGCATTTCGACCACGCGGGGAACATCGCCCCAGACGTTTTTCAGTCCATTGCCGGCCCAGGCGTCAGCCTGTTCCGCCATCGTTGAACTGGGCGTGATCGGGTAGATGGCGATAACTTCACTGGTGCGAAACGCGACGGAAGCGACCGCGCCATTACCATCAATCGTAATCATATGAAGACACCCTTACATTGCGCAAAAGAATGGACGCGTGAAACCGCGACGCGCCCTGTAATTATATAAGGGGTAGTTTAGCAAACCGCTGACCCCGCCATTTTTGCATTTGTGTCCTCAATGCGCCGGGTACCCGTGACCAGATCAATATTTTGCGTGGTTCGCGGAGAAAATGGCTGCCTGCCGGGAGATGAACCACCTGCGCCGGGCGACATGGCCGAGGCAGATCAAGCTTTCGGCGAAAATTTGCTAGAAAATGTTAATGAGGCGCATAAATACGTACTTCCCCTCTCGACGCCGCCCGCCACGCTGCCTATTATTCTGGGGTTTGCTTTTTTAAGACGTTTCCGAGGGGAGAGAGAATGCGAGCTGCGATGTTAGTAGGATGTGCGGCGCTGTTGCTGTCCGCGTGCAGTAGTGAACCCGTTCAGCAGGCCACGGCGGCGCACGTCACGCCGGGAATGCGGGCGGCGATGAGCGACGCCGGTCAGGCCAACTGCGCCATGATAGGCGGCTCGTTATCGGTGGCTCGTCAGCTCGATGGTTCGGCGATTGGCATGTGCGCGCTGCCGAACGGCAAACGCTGCAGCGAGCAGGCGCTGGCGGGCGGCAGCTGCGGCTACTAACAGCGGCCCCGTCGCGGGGCTGCGTCAGCGGCACCTCAACGCCGGCTAGTGCATCAGGTCGGCGAGCTTATAGACCAGCGTCTGGTCGGCGGTCGCCAGCGTCAACTGGTTTTCCGTCAGATCGACCTGCGCACCCTCGCGCAGCATCTTGCCGATCGTCGCATCCAGGGTATTGAGCTGGGCGTCGTGGCACAGCATCCGGGTCATCGCCAGCGATTTGACCTTCAGCTCGCCGTCCGACACTTTACCTTCCCCGCTAAAGCCGTTGCACATATTGCCGGATACATACATCTTGCCCGTAATAGCCATCTTCTCACCGAAGCTTAGCTCCAGCGGCCGGTCGCTGGCGTTGACCGCCTGGCCGTTGACGCTGGTCAGCACGAAACGATGATGCTGCAGCTGTTCCGCACCGGTGGACACCTTACTGTTATAGACACAGCCGGACAGCAGCATACCTGCCGCCAGAAGCGCCGCAAATTTGTTCATTTTCACTCCAAAACATTCACATAACTAATAAAACCAAGCCAGTGTAACGGTATCGCAGCGGGGATCTGTGGGGATTATCTGAATGTGCTCCCCCCGGGAGAGGAGCACAAAAGGGAAAGGCATTAGACGATGGCGTTCGGACAGGTTTCGCCGTTGGCGACCTGCTGCAGGTTACCCAGAGTGGTCTCCGAAATGCTGATCAGCGCCTCGGCGGTGAGGAACGCCTGGTGGCCGGTAAACAGCACGTTATGGCAGGCGGAGAGGCGGCGGAAGACATCGTCCTGGATCACGTCGTTGGATTTGTCTTCAAAGAACAGATCGCGTTCGTTCTCATAAACGTCCAGCCCCAGCGCGCCAATTTTCTGGTGCTTCAGGGCGTCGATGGCCGCCTGAGAGTCGATCAGGGCGCCGCGGCTGGTGTTGATCACCATCACCCCGTCTTTCATCTGATCGAAAGCTTCGCGATTGAGCAGGTGGTAGTTTTCGTCGGTCAGCGGACAGTGCAGGGAGATCACGTCCGATTCCTTGTACAGCGTGGCGAGGTCAACATATTCCACCCCCAGCTCCAGCGCGGCGGCGCTTGGGTACGGGTCGAACGCCAGCAGGCGCATGCCGAAGCCTTTGAGGATCCGCAACATCGCTACGCCAATTTTCCCGGTGCCGATCACCCCGGCGGTTTTGCCGTACATGGTGAAGCCGGTGAGGCCTTCGAGGGAGAAATTGGCATCGCGGGTACGCTGGTAAGCGCGGTGGATGCGGCGGTTGAGCGACATCATCATACCGATCGCATGCTCAGCGACCGCTTCCGGAGAGTAAGCTGGAACGCGCACGAAGCGCAGGCCAAGCTCCTTTGCCGCCTCAAGGTCGACGTTGTTAAACCCGGCGCAGCGCAGGGCGATATATTTCACCCCGTGGGCCTTCAGCTCTTCCAGCACCGGGCGGCTGCCGTCGTCATTGACGAAGATACATACCGCTTCGCAACCGTTGGCGGTTTTGGCAGTCTTCGCTGTCAGCAGGAAATCGAAGAATTCCAGTTCAAAGCCGTATGCATCATTAACGTGCTGCAGGTACTTTTTATCGTACTGCTTCGTACTATAAACCGCGATTTTCATAAGACTTTTCTCCAGTGATTATACCGTCACGGTAGCATATTTAAAATAATCGTACAATTATTAAAAAATAGTTTAATGAGAGGGTGCTAATCCTAATTCTAGAGCATATCGCGGACTTGCGGAATCTCTTTGAAAGACAAAGTTTTTTCACCACAAACTGAGGCTGAAAGCGCCGGGGGCGAGCAGCAGAAGCGGCCACAGCAGACCGGAGCTGACGTTAGCCAGCTGAAACGACCACAGCGGCAGACTGCTGGCGCCGCTAACGAAGGGCAGCGTAGCCCTCAGGGGAGAGAGAAAGCGGCTGAAAAAGATAGCCCACGGGCCATAGCGCTGAAAGAAGAGGCGGCTGCGGGCCAGACGCTCGGCGGTCAGCCAGCGTAGATGGGTGAGGCGATGACGGTAGCGAATGCCCAGCCGCCACGATAGCCAGAATCCGCCGATGGCGCCGAGGCTGGCGCTGGACCACATTAACAGGAAATGTCCGAGGCTGGCGGAAGCGAATGTCCCCAGCAGCAGCAGGCCGGAGGTGCCGGGGATTGCCAGCGAGACCAATGCGCAGGATTTAGTGAAGGTAAGCAGAAAAACAATCAGCAATACCCATGGATAGTGGTCCTGTGCGCTCTCTATGAGCGAGATAATTAACGACACCGCCTCTCCCGCAAGCTATTCCCGTCTGGCTGGAGTGTGGCAGGAGCGACTTAAACAACAGTTAAATGATTATGGCCGAACGTCGCGCCGCGAGTCCGGCTGGCAACTATGCTTTAACAGGCCGTAAACTTTCACTCACTGGTCGAACGTGTCACAATGGACGCCTTTCGGCTTTTACTTATGTTGAATCAGGATATTAACTGCCCATGAAGGGTAAATATAAAGCCGCCATCGCGCTGGTGTTAGTTCTGGTGTTATTGCCGCTAACCCTGCTGTTGACGCTAACCCACTGGGTGCCGACGCTGGCGGGCATCTGGCTGCCCGTGGGCACGCGTATCTCTTTGCAGGAGAGCCCGCGCCTGACGCGGTCGGCCCTGCTGATCCCCGATCTGCGTTATCTGGTGGGCGACTGTGAAATCGCCCGGGTGACCGATGCCCGTCTCTCGCGTCCCAGCCGCTGGCGGCTGCATATTGGCCAGCTGGAGATCAACAGCGCCTGCCTGAGCAAACTGCCGGCCAGCGATCCCTCTCCCGGTTCACCGCGCACGCTTGCCGAATGGCAATCGATGTTGCCCTATAGCTGGTTAACCATTGACAATCTGCGGCTGTCGCCGTGGGAGAAATGGCAGGGGCGGCTGGTAATGTCATTAACGCCTGCGCAGCAGGATATCGGCTTTGCCGGGAAGGAACTGAGTCTGCAGGCGCGCCTGCGCGGCCAGGCGCTCACCGTCAGCCAGTTCAGCGCCCGGCTGACTGACGATCAGCCGCCGGTGAAGCTGGTGGGGACCTTCCATCTGCCGCTGGTGCCGGATGGTCTGCCGGTCGACGGCCAGATGCAGGGCACCATCGAATTCCCGCAGACTGCGGAATGGATCGATGCTGAGCTCGAGTGGCAGCACAATCGCGGCCAACTGCTGGTCACCCCGCGGGGTGAGGTAGAGCCTATTCTGGACCTGCCGTGGGAGATCACCCCGGAGCGGATCACCATCAGCGACGGCCGCTGGCGCACCCGTTACGAGGCGTATCCGCTGCGCGGGCGGGTGGCGCTGTCGGTGGGTAACTGGCAGCAGGGCACCGAACAGATGATCGTCAGCGGTCGCCTGAATGTTCTCACCGAGGGGCATGCCGGGAAGGGCAATGCGGTACTGAATATTGGTCCGGGCAAGCTGAGCATGGATAACAGCGATCTGCCGCTGCGGCTCACCGGCGAGGCCAAGCTGGGGGAGATGATACTATACGCGGCGCTGCCGGCTCAGCTCAGCGGGCCGCTGATCAGCCCGCAGCTGGCTTTTCACCCCGGTGCGTTGCTGCGCTCGCGCGGGCGGGTGATCGACGCGCTGAATATTGACGAAATCCGCTGGCCGCTGGCCGGGGTTAAGGTCACTCAGCAGGGCGTCGATGGCCGCCTGCAGGCGATCCTTCGCGCCCATGAGCAGCAGATGGGCGACTTTACGCTGCATCTGGACGGTCAGGCGAGCGATTTTCTGCCCGACAGCGGCCGCTGGCAGTGGCGCTACTGGGGCGAGGGACATTTTACCCCGATGCAGGCGCGCTGGGATGTGAAGGGCAGCGGGGAGTGGCGCGACAATGCTATTACCCTGAGCAGCCTTTCCACCGGCTTCGATAAGCTTGAGTACGGCACAATGCGGGTCAGCACCCCGCGTCTGACCCTCGAGCAGCCGATCCGCTGGCTGCGCGATGCTGAGCATCCGCGGTTGACCGGCGCGCTGTCGCTGGACGCCGCCAAAACCACCTTCTCCGGCGGCAGCTATCTCCCGGCCTCAACGCTGAAATTCGCTCTCGACGGTCGGGACCCGACGTGGTTCCAGTTCACCGGCGCCCTGCATGCCGAGGCTATCGGTCCGGTGCGTCTGTCCGGGCGCTGGGATGGCGAACGGCTGCGCGGCCAGGCGTGGTGGCCAAAACAGTCGCTAACGGTGTTCCAGCCGCTGGTGCCGCCGGACTGGAAGATGAACCTGCGCGAAGGCAGTCTCTACGCGCAGGTGGCCTTCTCGGCGGCAGCCGGGCAGGGATTTGAGGCGGGCGGCCATGGCGTCCTGAAGGGCGGCAGCGCCTGGATGCCGGATAACCAGATCAACGGCGTCGATTTCGTCCTGCCGTTCCGCTTCAGCGACGGTCACTGGCAGCTGGGCATCCGCCGCCCGGTCTCCCTGCGCATTGGCGAAATCGTCAACCAGGTCACCGCGCGTAATCTGACGGCGGACCTGCAGGGTACCTGGCCGTGGAGCGAGGCCAATCCGCTGCAGCTCAGCGACGTCAGCGTCGATCTGTTAGGCGGGAAACTGACGCTGCTGCAGCTGCGTATGCCGCAGCGCGACCCGGCGTTGATCCGCCTGCAGCATATCTCCAGCAGCGAACTGACCAGCGCCGTCAAGGTGAAACAGTTCGCCATGTCCGGCGCGGTGAGCGGCGCGCTGCCGCTGTGGCTGGAGAATAATCAATGGATCATCCACGACGGCTGGCTGCGCAATGACGGACCGATGACCCTGCGGCTGGATAAAGACACCGCCGATGCGCTGGTGGCGGATAACGTCTCCGCCGGGGCGGCGATTAACTGGCTGCGCTATATGGAAATCTCCCGCTCGTGGACGCAGATTAACCTCGATAATCTGGGCGTGTTGACGCTTAAGGCCAGCATTAACGGCACCAGCCGGGTGGAAGGGAAAAGCAGTACCGTGCATTTAAACTACGCTCATGAAGAGAATATTTTCGACCTGTGGCGCAGCTTGCGCTTCGGCGACAATTTACAGGCGTGGCTCGAGCAGAATGCTACGCTGCCCGTACGGCGCTGTACGGACGGTAAGACATGTAAGGAACCTAAATGAAGAAGCTGTTACTGGCCATGGTGGCGTCGATGCTGCTCGCCGGCTGTACGCCGCGCATCGAAATCGCGGCGTCGAAAGAGCCCATCACCATCAATATGAATGTCAAAATTGAGCATGAGATCCATATCAAGGTCGATAAGGATGTGGAAAACCTGCTCAAATCCCGCAGCGATTTGTTCTGAGGCGACGATGAGAAAACGACTGTTAACCGCGGCGCTGACGCTGGCTTTACTCAGCGCGCCCGCGCTGGCGTTGACCCTGAGCGAAGCGCGCCAGCAGGGACGAGTGGGGGAGACGCTGAACGGCTATCTCGCGCCGCTGCGTCAGGATAAAGAGACGCTGGCGCTGGTAAAGCAGATTAACGCCGCGCGCAGCGAAAGCTACCAGCAGCTGGCGGATGACAACAATCTGCCGGTGGATGAAGTGGCGAAAATGGCTGGGCAGAAGCTGGTGGCCCGCGCGCAGCCCGGGGAGTACGTCCAGGGATTGAACGGCCAGTGGGTGCGCAAATAATTAGCGACAGCGCTTGCGGTATTCCCCCGGGGTGACGCCAAAGCGCTGCTTAAAGGCGGTGGAGAAATGGCTGTGGTCGCTGAAGCCCCAGCGGTAGCCGATCCCCGCCAGCTTTTCATCGTCATGGACATTCTGTAACGCCTGGGCACACAGATCCAACCGCCGGTTCTTAATATACTGCGCCACCACCAGCCCCTGGTCGGCAAACAGCCGGTACAGGCTGCGTACCGACATGCCCGTCTCGCTGGCCAGCCACTCCGGACGCAGATGCTCCGACTGAATGGACGCATCGATTAACGCAATAATCTTCTGAAACTGCTTTTCCCGCCGGGAAGGGGCAGGATCGCACTGATGCAGCACCGGGCGCAACAGGCAGGCGATCGCCTCCAGCGCGGCTTCGCTCTCGCTGGCGGAGAGCGTCGTGCCGCCCATGCTTTCCAGCAGCAGTCGCTGGCTGAGCTGGACCATTGGCAGAGATTTGTCCAGCCGGCAGGCGGTAGTGATGTCCCCTGTGGGCGCCACCCGCTGGCGCGGCAGCAGCAGCGAGGCCTGACGCGAGGTCTGCTGCCAGACGATGGAGCATGGGCGGGCGGCGTCGATTAACGTGATATCGCCTGCCGCCAGCGTCACCTGGCGATCGTCCTGTTCGATGATGGCTTCGCCGGCGAGCTGAAACACGGTATAGAACCAGGCGTCGTTATCGCGTTTTATCTCATTGCGCGTGCGGTAGAGATTGACGCCGGCGGCGGTGACGGTACTGACCTTGAGGCTGCCGGCGTAGCGGGCGTCAATCTCGCCGTGGAAACTCTCCTCCAACGGCCGGGCGGCGAAATGGCCGCAGACCTGATTGATCGTCGCCAGCCAGCGCTGATACGCCAGCCCTCCCTCTGCCGTGGTCATCATTCGCCCTTTTCCTGTAATAACAATGTTTCCGCATTGTTGCATTTGTGTCGCCTCAGGCAAGGGCGCGATGGCGGGTATATGAAAGAACTATTACCCGCGGCACATTTCTGCGAGGGCAGACGACGGAATTGCGGCGACTGTCACAGCGGCGCAAACGAATGTCACAGAGAAAAAAGCGCCAACCGCCAACCAGACATAGACTGAAAGCACTATCCGCGATGAATAAGGAAAGGGTATGTCCACCTCACAGATAGCGCTGCTTGCCAGCGTCCAGCAGTTTTTAGACCGTCAGCATGGCCTGTATATCGACGGCGCCCCCTGCGCCGCGCAGAGCGAAAACCGGTTAACCGTCTGGGATCCGGCCACCGGGCAGGCGATTGCCACCACCGCCGACGCCAGCCCGGCGGATGTCGACCGGGCGGTGATGTCCGCCTGGCGCACTTTTGTCGATCGCCGCTGGGCCGGGCGCACCCCGGCTGACCGTGAACGCATCCTGCTGCGTTTTGCCGATCTGGTGGAGCAGCACGGCGAAGAGCTGGCGCAACTGGAAACCCTCGAGCAGGGGAAATCCATTGCCATCTCCCGCGCCTTTGAGGTCGGCTGCACCCTGAACTGGATGCGCTACACCGCGGGGCTGACCACCAAGATCAGCGGCCGGACGCTGGACGTTTCGATCCCGTTCCCGCAAGGGGCGCGTTACCAGGCGTGGACCAAAAAAGAGCCGGTCGGGGTGGTGGCGGGCATCGTCCCGTGGAATTTCCCGCTGATGATCGGCATGTGGAAGGTCATGCCGGCCCTGGCGGCGGGCTGTTCGATCGTCATCAAACCCTCGGAAACCACCCCGCTGACCCTGCTGCGGGTGGCGGAGCTGGCGACCCAGGCGGGCGTTCCTGACGGGGTGTTCAACGTGGTCACCGGCAGCGGCGCCGGCTGCGGCGCGGCGCTGACCGCCCATCCGCAGGTGGCGAAGGTTAGCTTTACCGGCTCGACGGCGACCGGGAAACAGATTGCCCGCGTGGCTGCCGACCGCCTGACCCGCGTGACGCTGGAGCTGGGTGGCAAGAATCCGGCGATTGTGCTCAAAGACGCCGACCCCCAGTGGGTTATTGAGGGGCTGATGACCGGAAGCTTCCTCAATCAGGGGCAGGTCTGCGCCGCCAGCTCGCGGATCTACATCGAAGCGCCGCTGTTTGACACCCTGGTCAGCGGCTTCGAGCAGGCGGTGAAATCGCTGCAGGTGGGGCCGGGGATGCAGGAGACGGCGCAGATCAACCCGGTGGTCTCCCGGGCCCACTGCGACAAGGTGGCGGCCTACCTCGAAGAGGCTCGCCAGCAGAAGGCAGAGCTTATCAGCGGCAGCGCCGGACCAGACGCGGGAGGGTACTATATTCCGCCAACGCTGGTGGTAAACCCCGACGCCGGACTGCGTCTCAGCCGTGAGGAGGTTTTTGGCCCGGTGGTGAACCTGGTGCGAGTGGCCGATGGCGAGGAGGCGCTGCGCCTGGCCAACGACAGCGATTTTGGTCTGACCGCCAGCGTCTGGACCCGCGATCTGACCCAGGCCCTGAACTACACCGACCGTCTGCAGGCGGGAACGGTATGGGTCAACAGCCATACCCTGATTGACGCCAACCTGCCTTTCGGCGGCATGAAGCAGTCTGGTACCGGCCGCGATTTCGGCCCTGACTGGCTCGACGGCTGGTGCGAAACCAAATCCGTCTGCGTGCGCTACTAACCCTCCGTCGGGGAAGGCGAAAGGCTTTTCCCGACGCGCCGCTTGCCGACCTCCGGTCTTTCTCGCTACTGTGGAGGGCAATCTTTGCCTAATCTGGGCGGTGAATCATCAGGAGGTCTTCGGCATGACAGCATTTCCTAAGGTTGCGCTAATTGGTCCCGGCGCCATCGGCACCACGATTGCCGCCGCCCTGTTTGAGAGGGGGAGGGCGCCGATGGTCTGCGGGCGTACCGCCCATTCGGCGCTGGTGCTGCGCACTGACGAAGGTGAGATCGTGGTGCCCGGCCCGGTGCACACCGACCCGATGGCGATAGCCGCCCCCTTCGACCTGGTCTTTGTCGCGGTGAAAACTACCCAGACGGAGGCCATCGCCCCCTGGCTGACGGCCCTGTGTTCCCCTGACACCGTGGTGTGCGTGCTGCAAAACGGCGTTGAGCAGCGCCAGCAGTTTGCCCCCTTGACCGGCGGCGCGACGGTGCTGCCGTCGGTGGTCTGGTTCCCGGCGCAGCGCGATGCCGATGCCTCTGTCTGGTTGCGCGCCACGCCGCGCCTGACGCTGCCGGATCTGCCGGGGGCAGAGCGGGTGCAGCAGGCGCTGGCGGGAACCCGCTGCGCGGTGGACCTGGCGGCTGATTTTACCACCGTGGCCTGGCGCAAACTGTTGCAGAACGCGGTTGCCGGTCTGATGGTGCTGACCGGACGACGCGCCGGGATGTTCGCCCGGGAGGACATCACTGCCCTCGGGCTGGCTTATCTGCGCGAATGCCTGCAGGTGGCGCGGGCGGAAGGGGCCGCCCTGAGCGACAACGTGCCGGAGGAGATTATCGCCGGCTTTCATCGGGCGCCTGCCGACTTAAGCACCTCTATTCTGATCGATCGCCTCAATGGCCGACCGCTGGAGTGGGATATTCGTAACGGCGTGGTGCAGCGTCGCGGGCGTCAGCACGGCATTCCGACGCCGCTCAGCGATATCATCGTGCCGCTGCTGGCGGCGGCCAGCGACGGCCCGGGCTGACCCGGGCTGGCGCGGGTGCGAGCCACTGGAAGCGGGATCTGCTATGATCCCGCCTTTCGCTGTCTGGAGCCAGTCGATGTTCAACGACGCCATTGTTTATGACCGCTACGGGCCGCCGGCCGCCGTGCTGACCCTGAAACGCCTGCCGCTGGCGCCGCTGGCGGGCGGACGGGTGCGGGTCAGGATGCGCTTTGCCCCGGTGAATCCTTCGGATCTGATCCCCGTGACCGGCGCCTATCGCCACCGCACCCGACTGCCGGCCGTCGCCGGCTATGAAGGCCTTGGCGAGGTGGTCGCCGCGCCATACGGCAGTCGGTTGGCCGCGGGCCAGCGGGTGCTGCCCCTGCGCGGGGGCGGCACCTGGCAGCGGTTTATCGATCTGGATGAGACCTGGCTGGTGCCGGTGCCGCCGGCAGTTGACGATCTGCTGGCCGCCCGCGGGTATATCAATCCGCTGACGGCGATGCTGATGCTCAAGCGCTGGCCGGTTGCCGGAAAACACCTCGTGCTGACCGCGGCATCGTCCTCCTGCGCCAGTCTGCTGGGGCAGTGGGCGCTGGCGATGGGCGCCCGCTCGGTGAGCGGGATTATTCGCTCGCCGCAGCACCGGGCGCGCCTGGAACAGGCCGGGATCTATCCGATCCTCGATACCGACCGGGCGCTGATGGAGAAGGTCAGCCAGCACAGCGATCTGGTGTTTGACGCGGTGGGCGGCGAACTGGCGAATACGCTGCTGTCGGTGCTGCCCGGGTCGTCGACCCTGATCTCCTATGGGCTGTTATCCGGGCGGCCGCTGACCCAGACGCGCGGTAGCGCGACGGTGCGCAAGTTTCATCTGCGGGAGGCGCTGCCGACACTCAGCGTGGCGGCGTGGCGGGCAGCGTTCGACGAAATCTGGCAGCGCCTGCCGACGACCTCCCAGCCGCCGGCCCAGCGTATAGCGTTGAACGACTGGCGGGCGGCGATTGCCGCCGCCGGCCAGCCGGGAAGAGGCGGTAAGATCCTGCTGGATTTCACCGCCGGTTAAGATTACTTTTTCTTTTCGCCCAGAGTAGGGGTTTCGTCAAAGAAGTTCCACGGCTTGAGCAGCGCGTGCGCCCACTCGGTCGGCATGATCGGCCACTCTTCGGCGCGCGCCACGTGGGTGGTGCCGGTGGTGATCCACACGACGTCATCGTGGTTAGTCAGCGACTCATCATCCTTCGCGTACTGGCCCAGGCCGGTATCGTGGGCGGAACGGTTCGGGTATTTCCCTTCCGGATATCGCTCTGTCGGGTGGTAGCGCGTCACCCACAGCTGTTTATCCATAAAGCTCAGGCGATGATATATCCACTCGTCCGGGGCGAATTTGGCGCCGGTCGCCGCCGGGTGCGTGCCGCCGGCGTAAGGGATAATCTGGTATGAGACCGGGTTGCCCATGCGGTTCTCTTTGCTGGTGTTGCTCAGCAGGCGGATAGTGCCCGGGTCGAATTTCTGCGCCGCTTTCTGCTCGCTGTCAATCGTGTACTGATTCACCTGCATAGTACTGGTGCGCGGGCCGCCGGCGGTGTTGGGCTTCACTTCCGGGTCCATCGCCACCAGGGTGTTGTTCTCGCCGTCCACATCGAGGTCGAGGCGGAAGTTATAGATGTGCTGGTGAGTGGTGCCGACAATATTATGGTCGATCAGCGTTCCGTAGCGGGTATCCTCTTTGGCGCTGGGGTCATGCATGGTCTTCGCCAGCACGCCTTTCACCGCTTCAATGCCGGTGGCGCCGGCGTCGATACCGATGGTGCCGTTGTCATGGAACACCCAGTCAAAGATATAGTCGTAGTTGCCGACGGTGCTGATCCAGCGTACCACCAGTTCCCGGCGTTCGGTGCTGACGTTGGGTTTGCCCATCTCCAGGTGCTTATACTCAGGCCCGGCATAGCGTTCGAATATGGCCACCGCGCCTGGAATAGTGGTTGGTTTGCCGGTGTAATCGGCGATAGTTTCGTCCAGCAGTACCGCATTTGACGGCGCATCTTTACCGCGTACAATCGGCGAGGTCAGGGTGCCCATGCCATAATCGCCGGAGTCCAGATAGGCTTTGAAATACCAGCCGACGTCCGGGTCGCCGTAGGGAACGATCATCCCGCCGAGGGAACCTTCATACATCACCTGGCGTTTTGTGCCGTTATCGTTGTAGGTCACCGTTGACAGAATTGGTCCGACGCGCGAGTTAAGACGCAGGTGGAAATCCCAGTTCTGCCAGTGAATGGTATCGCCGGTAATGGTGTAGTTTTTGCCTTCCGGTTCGGTTATCTCCAGCGGTTTCACCGCCGGGGCGTTGCGGTCGCGACCATCATAAGGACGGGGCTCCATTGGGACCGGGATCACCGGACCTTCTTCGATTTTGATGATTTTCTTCGCTTCAAGGTCGACCACCGCCACCAGGTTTTCAATCGGGTGCGCCCAGTAGTTGCCGTCGCCGGTATCCAGATAACTGACCACCTTCAGCAGACGCGCATCCTGCTGCAGGCCATCTTTGCCATCAAAAAAGCCAACGGTGAGCGGGGTGGTGACCACTTTGCCAGGATCGGTAATACCGTGCTTTTTCAGCACCTCAGCGAATTCGCTGCTGGTATTGATGATGTTCTGCACGCTGACAAAATCATCGAGCAGCACCATCCCGTGGGCGCCTTTGATCGGCGTCCAGGAAAGGATTTTTTTGTTTTGCAGATCGACCACGGCTTCAATGACGTGTTTGCCATCGAGCATCACCACATCGGCAGTGCGGGGAGCATCGACCGGCGTTCCCTGCAGGGCAAAGGCCCATACCGCCGCCTTGTCCGGCTCGTGTAAGGAAATCTCAGTAAAGCGGGTATTCGGCTGAAACTCCGGCGCGGCTTTGACAATGGTCACCGCTTCACTGATTTCCGCCGCCGAGAGCGAGTTTAACGGGTGCGGGCGCTTTTCCACCTGGAAGGTCTGATCGAGACCGGACTGGAAGACATCGTTGATAAAGGTATCGGAAACCCAGGCTTTACCTTCCTTCATTACCACAGGCACCTGTAGGTCAAGGGATTTACCGTTGACGATCGCCGTTTTGGCGCCGGGCTTTACTTTGACGTAAGCGCCGTCTTTTATCAGGGTGAACATTTGCGCGTAGTCATCCCACTGCACATCGGCGCCGAATTCCTGCAGCGTTTTATCCAGCGGTACCATGTGGGCTTCGCTACCGTGAGCGAAGACCGGTGATTGCCAGGCGCAAACCACCGCCACGGCCAGCGCCAGCGCGGTTTTACGAGGAGAAAATTTCAAGCCGTTTGCCATTGTGACCTCATCTTATTGTTGTGTTGTCTCTTGCCGCTGCGAATGTCGGCTTTGTCATCCTTAAGCTACCAGCCAGCGGCGCCGGGGCGTTTGTTTGCTTTTGCCAGCTTGTTTGTCAGTTTTGCCAGACGGGCGTAAAAAATGCCTCCGCAGAGGCATTGAGAACGTGCGCTGATTTTTTTGCCGGGTGGCGGCTGACGCCTTACCCGGCCTACGGTCCGTGCGGCCTGCCGTTAATTTATTCACCATTCTTGCTGGCCCGAGCCCGGGGGTACAGGGGGCGGCGGCGACTGGCCGCCCCCTGTGCGCTCCCTGCGCTATGCCAGGCATAACGCAGACGATTAACCGGGAGCGCAATGTGCGCTGAAGCCACGGATAACATAAAGGACTTCCCGGGGCGAAACCGTTGCAAACCGATTGCAGTATCAATGGCTAAAGGGTCGGCCAACAGAGCGCCAGCGGTCTATTTTTCGCTATCACGCCGGGAAATCTCCCTGTTGACGCGCCACCAGGGTCAGAATGGAATACAGCGCCACCGCCTGCTGGTGCTGATTGAAAATCTCCACCGCCCATTCCACCACGCCGGTGGCTTTCTCATCGGCGCTGCGCTGACGTTTGACCGTTTTCCGCTTACAGGTGAGGCGAACCTGAATGGTGTCGCCCGGTTTGACCGGCTCAATAAAGCGCAGGTTTTCCATGCCGTAGTTGGCGATAACCGGCCCGACGCCGGCATCGACGAACAGCCCGGCCGCGGCGGAGATCAGGAAATAGCCGTGGACCACCCGCTCGCCAAAAATCGACTCGGCGGCGGCGATTTTGTCCATATGCGCGTAGAAATGATCGCCGCTCAGGCAGGCGAAGTTAACGATATCCGCTTCGGTCAGGGTTCGGCGCGGGGTTAATAAGCTGTCGCCAGGCTGAATCTCTTCGAAATATTTGCGGAACGGGTGAATACGGTCTTCGTTCACCTGGGCGCCGCGCACCCACTGTTGACCGATGGTCGCCAGCATCGTTGGGCTGCCCTGGACCGCGGTACGCTGCATATAGTGTTTCACCGAACGCAGCCCGCCAAGCTCTTCTCCGCCGCCAGCGCGGCCGGGGCCGCCGTGCACCAGCTGCGGCAACGGCGAACAGTGGCCGGTTGATTCTGCGGAGGATGCTTCATTCAGTATCTGAATACGGCCATGGGCGCGGGCGGCGCCGAGGATAAACTCACGCGCCAGCTCGCCGCTGGCGGTGACCAGCGTCCCCGCCAGACTGCCGCCGCCGGCGCGCGCCAGCGTCAGCGCATGCTGGCGGTCGCGATACGGCATCAGCGTCGCCACCGGACCAAAAGCTTCAATGGCGTGAACCGCCGGCGTTTCATCCGGCTGTGAGCAGTACAACAGGGTCGGCGGGAAAAATGCGCCGGCCGCGCTGAGGTCCGCCTCTCCACCGAGCAGTACTTCGCAGCCAGCGGCTATCAGCTTATTGACGCTCTCCTGTACGTCCTGACGCTGTTCGCTATTAACCAGGGCCCCCATCTTAACGCCCTCCTGCGCAGGGTCACCGACGGTTACTTTATGCAGGCGGGAGATCAGTGCATCGCTAACCGCATTAATCTGAGCCAGTGGCACAATGATTCTGCGGATAGCGGTACATTTTTGCCCGGCTTTCGCCGTCATCTCGCGGACCACTTCCCGAATAAACAGCGCGAATTCCGGTTGCTCCGGAGTGACGTCTTCGCCTAACACGCAGCAGTTGAGTGAATCTGCTTCCATGGTAAAGGGAATGGATTTGGCTACCAGGTTAGGGTGCGCCCGTAGCTGCTGGCCGGTGGCGGCTGACCCGGTAAAGGTAACCACGTCCTGGCTATCGAGGTGGTCGAGCAGATCGCCCGCGCCGCCGCAAATCAGGCTGAGGGCGCCCTCCGGCACCAGGCCGCTGTCGACAATCGCTTTCACCATTGCCTGGGTGAGCTGGGCGGTAGCGGTTGCCGGTTTAATGATAGCCGGCATACCGGCAAGCCACGTGGGCGCCAGTTTTTCCAGCATTCCCCAGCAGGGGAAGTTGAAGGCGTTGATATGGACGGCGACGCCTGATTTTGATGTCAGCACATGACGCGCGGCAAAACCGCCCTGTTTGGAGAGCGGGATGAGCTCGTCTTCCGGCCACAGGATATCGTCCGGTAATTCTCGACTACCGAGCCCGGCATAGGTGAAAAGGGTACCGATACCGCCTTCAATATCCACCCAACTGTCGGCGCGAGTGGCGCCGGTTTGCGCGGAGATGGCGTAGAACTGGTCTTTCTGCTCCAGCAGGTGTTTCGCCACCGCTTTCAGCATCGCGCTGCGTTCAATAAAGGTCATCGCCTGCAGGGCTTTACCACCGCGCTCAATCGCGAAGCGGCGCGCCTGCGCCATATCCAGGCCTTCACTGGTCACCTCCCAAAGCGCCGCGCCGGTGATGGCGTGATGGATAGTACGGGCGCGGCCCCGGCCGGTCTGCCAGGCGCCGGATAAGTAGCTGGCTAACTGCTGCATCGCAAATCTCCAAATGTGTTACGTGTGATATCTATAAATAGTTCTTTTATGAATCATAAAATGCAAGCCCGTATTTAATAAATTATTAACATTGTGATCGCGATGGCGTTACGTCTTATGCTTAACTTACTGTATTAATTGTGGTTTACAAAAGGTTTTGCGGAGATTATCACAAAAAGAGCAAACAAAATTTGTGGTTTTATTTAACCAATATGTAACCTTCAATAAACAAAGTGATTCACATAAATGTTTTTGTTGTGAATATCGGAATCATAAAGGTGATGACGTGACAGAAGAACAACGCTTTGACCAGCGCATCGCGCAGGAAACGGCCATCGAACCGCAGGACTGGATGCCGGATGCCTACCGTAAGACCTTGATTCGGCAGATAGGCCAGCACGCGCACTCGGAGATCGTCGGCATGCTGCCGGAAGGCAACTGGATCACCCGCGCGCCGACGCTGCGCCGCAAAGCGATCCTGTTGGCTAAGGTACAGGATGAGGCTGGACACGGGCTGTATCTCTATAGCGCCGCGGAAACCCTTGGCTGCGCCCGGGAAGACCTGTATCAGAAGATGCTCGACGGGCAGATGAAATACTCCTCCATTTTTAACTACCCGACCCTCAGCTGGGCGGATATCGGCGTGATCGGCTGGCTGGTCGATGGCGCGGCCATCGTCAACCAGGTGGCGCTGTGCCGGACCTCCTACGGCCCCTATGCCCGGGCGATGGTCAAAATCTGCAAAGAAGAGAGCTTTCACCAGCGTCAGGGATTTGAAGCCTGCATGGCGCTGGCGCAGGGCAATGACGCGCAGCGGCAGATGCTGCAGGACGCCATTAACCGCTTCTGGTGGCCGGCGCTGATGATGTTTGGCCCCAACGACGACAACTCGCCGAACAGCGCCCGCAGCATGGCGTGGAAAATCAAACTGCACTCCAACGACGAGCTACGTCAGCGCTTCGTCGACAATACCGTGCCGCAGGTAGAGATCCTCGGTATGACCGTCCCGGACCCGGATTTGCAGTTTGATGAAGCCAGCGGCCACTACCGCTTCGGCGAAATCGACTGGCAGGAATTTAACGAGGTGATTAGCGGCCGTGGCATTTGCAATCACGAGCGGCTGGCCGCCAAGCGTAAGGCCTGGGAAGAGGGCGAGTGGGTGCGCGAGGCCGCGCTGGCCCATGCGCAAAAACAGCAGGCCCGCAGCGCGGCATGAGGAGAGACAACATGAGCAAAGTTTACTGGCCGTTATATGAAGTGTTCGTTCGCAGCAAACAGGGGTTATCCCATCGTCACGTCGGCAGTCTGCACGCCGCCGATGATCAAATGGCGCTGGAGAATGCCCGCGATGCCTATACCCGCCGCAGCGAAGGCTGCTCAATTTGGGTGGTGAAGGCCAGCGAAATCGTTGCTTCGCAGCCGGAAGAGCGCGGCGAATTCTTCGACCCGGCGGAAAGCAAAGTCTACCGTCATCCGACTTTCTATACCGTGCCGGACGGCATGGAACATATGTGAGGCGGCGATGAATATCCCTAACCCCGTAGCCACCTACGCCCTGCGGCTTGGCGACAATGGTCTGGTTCTGGCCCAGCGTTTAGGCGCCTGGTGCGGCCATGCTCCCGAGCTCGAGATCGATCTTGCGCTGGCCAACATCGGCCTCGACCTGCTCGGCCAGGCGCGCAATTTTTTAAGCTATGCCGCCGAGCTTAACGGCTGCGGCGACGAAGATACGCTGGCTTTTGGTCGCGATGAGCGCCAGTACAGCAACCTGCTGCTGGTGGAGCAGCCAAACGGCAATTTTGCCGACACCATCGCCCGCCAGTTCTTTATCGATGTCTGGCACGTCGCCCTGTACAGCCGGCTGGTGAACAGCCGCGACGCGCAGCTGGCGGCCATTGCCGCCAAAGGGCTGAAAGAGGTGCGTTACCACCTGCGCTTCAGCCGCGGCTGGCTGGAGCGTCTGGGTAACGGCACCGAGTTATCAAATCGCAAAATGCAGCAGGCGGTCGACAATCTGTGGCGCTTCACCGGCGAACTGTTCCTTGCCGATGAAGTGGAGCTCAGCCTGGTTGAGCAGGGTATTGCGGTTGATCCGCGTGAGCTTCAGGCCGAATGGCAAAGCGCGGTACACACGGCGCTGCTCGACTCCGGCTTACAAATCCCGCAGGAAGCGGCCTTCCGCAGCGGCGGCAAACAGGGGCTGCACAGTGAACATCTCGGCCCGCTGCTGGCGGAGATGCAATATCTGCAGCGTTCGCATCCCGGACTGCAGTGGTAAGTGAGGTGACTATGCAACGTCTTGCCGATATCGCTCCTGCAGAGGTTCGCACCATCTGGGGATTATTAAGCGCGATCCCGGATCCGGAAGTGCCGGTACTCACCATCACCGACCTCGGTATGGTGCGCAGCGTCGCGCGCCATGGCGACGGCTGGGTGATTGGCTTTACCCCGACCTATTCGGGCTGTCCGGCGACGGAGCATCTGCTGGGCGAGATCCGTACGGTCATGAGCGAGCATGGCTTTCTGCCGGTGCATATCGTCCTGCAGCTGGATCCGCCGTGGACCACCGACTGGATGAGTCAGGATGCCCGCGAACGCCTGCGCCAGTACGGCATCAGCCCGCCCCAGGGGCACGCCTGCCATGCGGATATGCCCGCTGAGGTGAGCTGTCCGCGCTGCGGCAGCGCCCATACCTCGCTGATTAGCGAATTCGGTTCCACGGCCTGCAAAGCGCTCTATCGCTGCGACAGCTGCCGGGAACCTTTTGATTACTTTAAATGTATTTGAGGTTGCCATGACGACGTTCCATTCGCTTAAGGTGGCGAGAGTCGAGCCGGAAACCCGCGATGCGGTGACCATCACTTTTGCGATCCCGCAAGCCCTGCAGGCGGAATACTGTTTTCGCCCGGGCCAGCATCTGACGCTAAAAGCCCGTCTGGGCGGCGAAGAACTGCGCCGCTGTTACTCCATTTGTCGCAGCCGCACGCCCGGCGAAATTAGCGTCGCGGTCAAAGCTATCGACGGCGGGCGCTTCTCGCGCTACGCCCAGCAGGATATCCAGCAGGGTATGGAGCTGGAGGTGATGGTGCCGCAGGGGCATTTCGGTTATCAACCGCAGGCCGAACGGCAGGGAGAATATCTGGCGATTGCCGCCGGCTCCGGGATCACGCCGATGATGGCGATCATTAGCGCGACGCTAGCGACCGAGCCGCAAAGCCGCTTTACGCTGATCTACGGCAACCGCAGCAGCCATAGCATGATGTTCCGCCAGGCGCTGGCCGATTTAAAAGACCGCTATCCGCAGCGCCTGCAGGTGATCCACCTGTTTAGCCAGGAGTCGATGGACAGCGATCTGCTACAGGGGCGCATTGACGGCGACAAACTGCGCCAGCTCGCTGACCATCTGCTGGATTTCAGCCGTTTCGACGAGGCCTTTATCTGCGGTCCGGCGGCGATGATGGACGAGGCGGAAGCGACGTTACGTGAACTTGGCGTAGCGGAGAAATCGATTCATCTCGAACGCTTTAATACCCCAGGCGGCAATGTGAAGCGGGCCGCTGGAGTGCAGGCGGAAGGGCGCACGGTGACCATCCGCCAGGACGGGCGCGATCGGCTTATCGCCCTCAGCGCCGAAGACGACAGCATCCTGGATGCCGCATTGCGTCAGGGCGCCGATCTGCCGTTCGCCTGTAAGGGCGGGGTATGCGCCACCTGTAAATGTAAAGTGCTGCGCGGCGAAGTGGCGATGGCCGCCAATTACAGCCTGGAAGCGGATGAGCTGGCGGCGGGCTACGTGCTGAGCTGCCAGTCGCTGCCGACCAGCGGCGATGTGGTGGTCGACTTTGACGCGCGGGGGATGGCATGAGTGACCTGCTGATCCACCGTCATGGCCGGGTGCTTCAGTTGACGCTGAACCGCCCGCAGGCCCGCAACGCGCTGAACAATGCCTTATTAACCCAGATTGCCGAGGCGCTGGAGGCGGCGGCAGTTGATGACAGCGTCGGCGTCTGCGTTATTCGCGGTAACGCGCGTTTTTTCGCCGCCGGGGCTGACCTTAATGAAATGGCGGAAAAAGATCTTCCTGCCACCCTGGATGATATTCGCCCACGGTTATGGGGGCGAATTGATGCCTTTACTAAACCGCTCATCGCCTCGGTCAACGGCTACGCCCTCGGCGCCGGCTGCGAGCTGGCCCTGCTGTGCGACTTGATTGTCGCCGGGGACAACGCCCGCTTTGGCCTGCCGGAAATTACCCTCGGCATAATGCCGGGCGCGGGCGGCACCCAGCGGCTGATCCGCAGCGTTGGCAAGGCGCTGGCCAGCCGGATGGTGCTGAGCGGCGAGAGTATTGACGCCCGCCAGGCGCAGCAGGCCGGGCTGGTCAGTGATATCCATCCGGCGGCGTTAACCGATGAGTATGCCCTGCAGCTGGCAACCACCATTGACCGCCATTCGCCGCTGGCGCTACGGGCGGCAAAACAGTCGCTGCGCCTGTCGCAGGAAGTCAGCCTGCAGGCCGGTCTGCAACAGGAGCGCCAGCTGTTTAGCCTGCTGAGCGCCACCGAGGACCGCCGCGAAGGCATCGACGCCTTCTTACAAAAACGTACCCCGGAATTTAAAGGACGCTAATCGTGGAAGCTTTCATTCTCAGCGCAGTGGAACAGGGCGTCATGACCATTACCCTCAATCGCCCGGACCGCCTTAACAGTTTTAACGACCTGATGCATCACCAGCTGGCGGAATGTCTGAAGCAGGCCGAGCGCGATGATGGCGTGCGCTGCCTGCTGATCACCGGCGCCGGCCGCGGTTTTTGCGCCGGCCAGGATTTGAACGACCGCAATGTCGACCCCAGCGGCCCGCCGCCGGATCTCGGCATGTCGGTAGAACGCTTTTACAACCCGTTAGTGCGCCGTCTGGCGGCGCTGCCGAAGCCGGTTATCTGCGCGGTTAACGGCGTGGCCGCCGGCGCGGGCGCTACCCTGGCGCTGGGCTGCGATATCGTGCTGGCCGCGCGTTCGGCCAAATTTGTGATGGCGTTCAGGAAGCTCGGCCTGGTGCCGGACTGCGGCGGCAGCTGGTTCCTGCCGCGGGTGGCCGGCCGTGCGCGCGCGATGGGGCTGGCGCTGCTGGGCGACAGCCTCAGCGCGGAACAGGCCGCGCAGTGGGGGATTATCTGGCAACTGGTGGACGATTCAGAACTGGCGGATACCAGTCTGCAACTGGCGCGCCATCTGGCGGCGCAACCGACGTTTGGTCTTGGGCTGATTAAAAAGGCGCTGCTGGCTTCTGAAACCAACAGTCTCGATGCGCAGCTGGACCTGGAGCGCGATTATCAGCGTCTGGCCGGGCGCAGCGATGATTACCGCGAAGGGGTCAGCGCGTTTCTGGCCAAACGGCCACCACAGTTCAGCGGGAAATAGATGATGACGACATCCTTAGTCAACGTGGCGGTGATCGGCAGCGGCACCATGGGGGCCGGCATCGCCGAAGTGGCTGCCGCCGCCGGGCATCCGGTGCGTATTTTTGATATTAACCCTAAGGCTGTAGACCTGGCGATAGAGGGTATCGCCGGGCGTCTGGCGTCACGCGTTGCGCGGGGCAAACTGGCGTCAGAGCAGGCCGATGCGCTGCTGGCGCGCCTGCATCCGGCCCACGATTTAGCCGCACTTGCCGATGCAGATTTAGTGATCGAAGCGGCCTCTGAACGGTTGGAGGTCAAAACGGCGCTGTTCACGCAGCTGGCGGCGATCTGCGCGCCGTCAACGCTGTTGACCAGTAATACCTCGTCTATTTCGATTACCGCTATCGCCGCCGGGGTCAAAAACCCGGAGCGGGTGGCCGGACTGCACTTTTTTAATCCGGCGCCGGTGATGAAGCTGGTCGAGGTGGTGAGTGGTCTTGCGACCTCCACAGAAGTGGTGGAGCAGCTGTGCCAGTGCGTAAGCGGCTGGGGGAAACAGCCGGTGCGCTGCCGCTCAACGCCCGGTTTTATCGTTAACCGCGTAGCGCGTCCGTTCTACGCTGAGGCCTGGCGGGCGCTGGAAGAGCAGGTCGCCGCCCCGGAGGTTATCGATGCCGCTTTGCGTGACGGCGGCGGTTTTCCGATGGGACCGCTGGCGCTGACTGACCTGATTGGCCAGGACGTCAACTTCGCCGTGACCTGTTCGGTGTTTAACGCCTTCTGGCAGGACCGCCGCTACCTGCCATCGCTCCTCCAGCAAGAGCTGGCGCTGGCCGGGCGGCTAGGTAAAAAGAGCGGCCACGGCGTCTATCGCTGGCCCGCTGAGACACTGCCGGACGCGGCGCTGCCGCCGGTAATGATGGGTGCTGAATCCGTTACCGTCAGAAGTGACAATGTCACTGAATTAGACGATGTCTTGCTGCTGGAGACTGAAGGCGAGACCGCCCTGGCGCTAAGCGTTAAGCATCACCGCCCGGTGGTGGTGTATGACCTGTGCGCCAGCGATACGGTGGTGCTGGCCGCAGCGGCAACCAACGCGCCTGCGGCCACTGATAAGGCCGTGCATCACTTCCAGCAGCAGGGCAAGAAAGTGCTGCGTATTGCCGATTATCCCGGCCTGCTGGTGTGGCGCACGGTGGCGATGCTGATTAACGAAGCGCTGGATGCGGTACAAAAAGGCGTCGCCAGCCCGCAGGATATCGATACCGCGATGCGCCTTGGCGTGAACTATCCGCATGGCCCGCTGGCATGGGGAGAACGCCTTGGCTGGCGGCGGGTGCTGCAACTGCTGGAGAACCTGCAACACCATTATGGCGAGGAGCGCTATCGCCCCAGTTCCCTGCTGCGCCAGAAGGCGCTGATGGAGAAGCACCATGAGCAATGATCCGTGGCGCAACGCGCGCGTGATGTACGAAAAAGATACCTGCGCCAGAAAGATGGGGATCGAACTTATCGAAATAGACGACGGTTTTGCGCAGATGAGTATGACCGTCTCGGCGGACATGCTTAACGGCCATCAAACCTGTCACGGTGGTCAGCTATTTACGCTTGCCGATACCGCTTTCGCCTACGCCTGTAACAGCCAGGGGCTGGCGGCGGTGGCCTCGGCGGCAAGCATTGATTCTCTTCGTCCGGCGTTTGCCGGCGACCGGCTGGTCGCCACCGCCAGAGTCAAACAGCAGGGCAAGCTGACCGGCGTCTACGACATCGAAATTGTTAATCAACAGCAAAAGATTGTGGCCCTGTTCCGCGGCAAATCGCACCGCATCGGCGGCACAATCACGGGAGACGTGTAATGCGCGACGCCTTTATTTGTGACGGGATCCGTACGCCGATTGGCCGCTACGGCGGCGCGCTGGCCAGTGTGCGCGCCGACGACCTGGCGGCAATCCCGCTGCGTGAGCTCCTGAGTCGTAATCCTGGGCTCGACCCGGCAGCAATTGATGATGTGATTTTCGGCTGTGCGAATCAGGCCGGGGAAGATAACCGCAACGTGGCGCACATGGCGACGTTGTTGGCCGGTTACCCGCATACCGTGCCGGGCACCACGATTAACCGCCTGTGCGGATCGGGTCTGGATGCCATCGGCTTTGCCGCCAGGGCGATCAAAGCCGGCGATGCCGATCTGCTGATTGCCGGTGGCGTGGAATCGATGTCGCGTGCGCCTTTCGTGATGGGAAAAGCCAGCGCGCCGTACCAGCGTCAGGCGGAACTCTTTGATACCACGATTGGCTGGCGTTTTGTGAACCCGCTCATGGCGCAACACTTCGGAACTGACAGCATGCCGGAAACGGCCGAGAATGTAGCTGAATTGTTAAATATCAGCCGAGCCGATCAGGACGCTTTCGCCTGGCGCAGCCAGCAGCGCACGGCGCAGGCCCAGCGCGACGGCATTCTGGCGCAGGAGATTGTGCCGGTGCAGATTGTCGGCCGGAAAGGGGCGGTTAGCGACGTGCGCGAGGACGAGCATCCGCGCCCGGAAACCACGCTTGAGCAGCTGGCGAAACTGAAAGCGCCGTTCCGCCAGGGCGGCGTCATTACTGCGGGCAATGCTTCAGGCGTCAACGATGGCGCCGCGGCGCTGATCATCGCCAGCGAACAGCAGGCCGCTATCCAGGGGCTCACGCCGCGGGCGCGTATCGTGGCGATGGCGACGGCGGGTGTCGAACCGCGCCTGATGGGACTGGGGCCGGTACCGGCGGTGCGTAAAGTGCTGGAGCGGGCGGGACTCAATATTAACGATATGGATCTGATTGAGCTGAATGAGGCCTTCGCCGCCCAGGCGCTGGGGGTGCTCAGACAGCTCGGCGTGCCGGACGATGCGGCGCACGTGAATCCCAACGGCGGCGCCATCGCGTTAGGCCATCCGCTGGGCATGAGCGGCGCGCGGTTAGCGCTGAGCGCCAGCCTCGAGCTGCAACGCCGGGGCGGGCGCTATGCGCTGTGTACGATGTGTATTGGCGTGGGTCAGGGCATTGCCATGATCCTCGAGCGAGTGTGAGCTAATTTACCTGCGAGTACCCTACAATGATAACTACTACAAAATTAGATCCGATTGAAACCGCATCGCGTGACGAACTGCAGGCCCTGCAAACCCAGCGCCTGAAATGGACGCTGAAGCATGCGTACGAAAATGTGCCGATGTATCGCCGCAAATTCGACGCCGCCGGCGTGCACCCTGACGACTTTCGGGAATTAGACGATCTGCAAAAATTCCCCTGCACCACCAAACAGGATCTGCGCGACAACTATCCCTTCGATACCTTCGCGGTGCCGATGGAGCAGGTGGTGCGCATTCACGCCTCTTCCGGCACCACCGGCAAACCGACGGTGGTGGGATATACGCAAAACGATATTGATAACTGGGCCAATATTGTCGCCCGTTCGCTGCGCGCGGCCGGTGGTTCAGCAAAAGATAAAATTCACGTCGCCTACGGCTACGGCCTGTTTACCGGCGGCCTTGGCGCGCACTACGGCGCGGAACGTTTGGGCGCGACGGTGATCCCGATGTCCGGCGGACAGACCGAAAAACAGGCGCAGCTGATCCGCGATTTCCAGCCGGATATGATCATGGTAACGCCGTCCTACTGTCTGAATCTGATTGAAGAGCTGGAGCGCCAGATGGGCGGCGATGCCCGAGGCTGTTCATTGCGGGTCGGCGTCTTTGGCGCTGAGCCGTGGACGCTGGCGATGCGCGCGGAAATCGAGCGCCGGCTGGGGATCACCGCCCTGGATATTTACGGTTTGTCGGAAGTCATGGGACCGGGCGTAGCGATGGAGTGTCTGGAAACCGTTGACGGCCCGACTATCTGGGAAGACCACTTCTTCCCGGAAATCGTCAACCCGGACGACGGTACGCCGCTGGAAGATGGCGAACATGGTGAGCTGCTGTTTACCACCCTGACCAAAGAAGCGCTGCCGGTGATCCGCTATCGTACCCGCGATCTGACGCGCCTGCTGCCGGGAACCGCGCGGACCATGCGCCGCATGGATCGCATCAGCGGACGCAGCGACGATATGCTGATTATCCGCGGGGTTAACGTCTTCCCCTCGCAGCTGGAAGAGGAGATCCTCAAGTTTGAACACCTGGCGCCGCACTATCAGTTAGAGGTCAATCGCCGCGGTCATCTGGATTCGCTGGCGGTGCGCGTTGAGCTGAAAGAGAGCGGGCTGGCGCTGAGTCATGAACAACGCTGCCAGATTTGCCATCAGTTGCGTCACCGCATTAAGTCGATGGTCGGGATCTCCACCGATATTACTATCGTCAACTGCGGCAGCATTCCGCGCTCGGAAGGGAAAGCCTGTCGGGTATTCGACCTGCGAAAAGCGGTGGTTAGCGGTTAATCCTCTCCCCGATAACCCGGCTGAGGCCTTTACGCCGTAAGCCGGGAATTTCCTGTGCTATGATTCATAAAGGAAAAATATAACAACAGAATGAATCAGATGAGTAAACTCGACGCCTTTATTCAACAAGCGGTGACGGCGATGCCCATCAGCGGCACGTCATTAATTGCCTCGCTGTATGGCGACGCTTTATTACAACGCGGTGGGGAAGTGTGGCTGGGCAGCGTCGCGGCGCTGCTGGAAGGATTAGGCTTCGGCGAGCGCTTCGTACGCACCGCGCTGTTTCGCCTCAATAAAGAAGAGTGGCTTGATGTTGTCCGCATCGGCCGGCGCAGCTTCTATCGCCTGAGTGATAAAGGGCTGCGCCTGACCCGGCGCGCGGAGCATAAAATTTATCGCGCCAGTGCCCCGGAATGGGACGGTACCTGGCTGCTGCTGCTTTCGGAAGGCCTGGAGAAAAATGTGCTCGCCGACGTTAAAAAGCAGCTGCTGTGGCAGGGATTTGGCGCGCTGGCGCCGAGCCTGCTGGCCTCGCCGTCGCAAAAGCTGGCCGATGTCCAGTCTCTGCTCCACGAAGCGGGCGTCGCCGAAAACGTCATCTGTTTTGAAGCCCATTCGCCGCTGGCGCTCTCCAGAGCGGCCCTGCGCAGCCGGGTGGAGGAGTGCTGGCATCTCACCGAACAAAATGAGATGTACGAGGCGTTTATCGCCTTGTTCCGACCTCTACTGCCGCTGCTGCGCGATTGCGACCCGTCAGAGTTGACGCCGGATCGCTGTTTCCAGATCCAACTGCTCCTTATCCATTTCTATCGCCGGGTGGTGCTCAAAGACCCGCTGCTGCCGGAAGAGCTCCTGCCGGCGCATTGGGCAGGGCAAACCGCCCGCCAGCTGTGTATCAATATTTATCAACGCGTGAGTCCCGGCGCGCTGGCGTTCGTCAGCGAGAAAGGTGAGAGCTCGGTGGGCGAGCTCCCGGCGCCGGGTCCGCTCTATTATCAGCGCTTTGGCGGTTTGCCGGGCGCATAAGGAGGTTGCATGCCGATATATCAGATTGATGGACTGACGCCGGTGGTGCCGGAGGAGAGTTACGTTCACCCGACCGCGGTGTTGATTGGCGACGTGATCCTCGGCAAAGGGGTCTATGTTGGGCCCAACGCCAGCCTGCGCGGCGACTTCGGGCGCATCGTGGTCAAAGACGGCGCCAATATTCAGGATAACTGCGTGATGCATGGCTTCCCCGGCCAGGATACGGTGGTGGAAGAGGAGGGCCATATCGGCCACGGCGCTATTCTGCACGGCTGCGTGATTGGCCGCAACGCGCTGGTGGGCATGAGCGCGGTGATTATCGACGGGGCGGTCATTGGCGAAAACAGCATTGTCGGCGCTTCGGCCTTTGTCAAAGCCAACGCCGAGATGCCCGCCAACCATCTGATTATCGGCAGCCCGGCAAAAGCGATTCGCACCCTGAGCGAACAGGAGCTGGCGTGGAAAAAACAAGGTACCCGTGAATACCAGGCGCTGGTGGAACGCTGTAAGCAGACGCTGCACCAGGTGGAGCCATTACGGGAAGTCGAAGCAGGGCGTAAGCGGCTGGCGTTTGATGAAAACCTGCGGCCAAAAGCCGCAACCTGAGGGGTAAAATTATGGCAGAGAAATTATCCGCTCACTGTCACTGCGGTGCGGTGGCGTTTACCGTGGAACTCAGCGACGGCTTCAACACCGTTCGGCGCTGTAACTGCTCATATTGTCGCATGCGTGGGGCGGTCGCGGTCTCTTCGCCGCGTTCAGGAATGGAGGTGGTACGCGGAGGGGATAAGCTCACAGAGTATCGCTTTAATACAGGGGAAGCCGTGCACTTTTTCTGCTCGGTATGCGGGATCTACACCTTTCATCAACGGCGATCAAACCCAGAGCAGTATGGGGTGAATGTGGCCTGCATTGACGGCGTTTCGCCTTTCGATTTCCCTTGCGTGGAGGTCAACGACGGCGTGAATCATCCAAAAGATGGCGGCGGAGGCGTGGTGGGGTATTTACGCTACGAGAAAAAGTAAAACTCTCCTCCCGCAGGAAGCGAGAGGAGTGAAATATTAGGCTGCAACCACGCTGTCGATGGCCGCTTTCGCGTCAGACTGCGCTTTGGCCGCGACTTCCGGGCCGTAAGCGATACCTTCGGCGAACACAAAGTTCACGTCGGTGATGCCGATGAAGCCGAGGAAGGTGGACAGGTATGGGGTGACCAGGTCGGTCGGAGTATCTTTATGGATACCGCCGCGGCTGGTAACGACGACCGCGCGTTTACCGGTTACCAGACCTTCCGGCCCTTTCTCGGTGTAGCGGAAGGTGACGCCGGCGCGAGCCACCAGGTCGAAATAGTTTTTCAGCTGCGTCGGGATGTTGAAGTTGTACATCGGCGCAGCGATAACAATCACATCGTTGCCTTTCAGTTCGGCGATCAGCTCGTCGGAAAGGGCCAGCGCTTCCTGCTGACGCGGAGTCAGCGGCGCGTCGCTCGGACGCAGGGCGCCAACCAGTTCGCCATCCAGAACCGGGATCGGATTGGCGGCCAGGTCACGCACGGTGATCTCATCGCCAGGGTGTTTTTCCTGCCATTGTTCAACAAAATAGTCGGAAAGCTGACCAGATTGTGAGTACCCTGCCAGAATACTAGATTTCAGAACTAATACTTTGCTCATGGGTGTTTCCTTTTTTTAATGTGATTGACGGGTCAATGCCCTGGTGCTTGTTGACACTGTATTCACAATCGCGCCACAGAGATAGCGCAATATATCGAATCCTATGTTCAGATTTTTTGAACAAGGCACGAATGACACAGATGTGATACTCTAAGGCAATACTTCAAAAGAGATTTTCCCGGCAGAGCTCTGCCCGATAACGCTATGACAGAACAACAAAAAATCACCTTCCCCCAGCTTTATCAACAGCTCGACGGCCTGATGCTGCGCGACAAAACGCGCTTTGCCCGCCGTCTACACGGCGTGAAGAAGGTTAAAAATCCTGAATCGCAACAGGCCATTCTGCAGGAGATGGCGCTGGAGATAAGCCAGGCAGCCGGTAAAGTCCTGCTGCGCGAAGCGGCGCGTCCGGCCATCACCTATCCGGAAAACCTGCCGGTTAGCCAGAAAAAACAAGAGATTCTCGAGGCGGTGCGCGACCACCAGGTGGTGATCGTCGCCGGGGAGACCGGTTCGGGTAAAACCACCCAGCTGCCCAAAATCTGCATGGAGCTGGGGCGCGGGCTGAAAGGACTCATCGGCCATACCCAGCCGCGTCGCCTGGCGGCGCGGACCGTCGCCAATCGTATTGCCGAAGAGCTGCAGAGCGAGCCGGGCGGCTGCATCGGCTATAAAGTCCGCTTCAGCGACCACGTCAGCGAAAACACCATGGTTAAGCTGATGACCGACGGTATCCTGCTGGCGGAGATCCAGCAGGATCGTCTGTTGATGCAGTACGACACCATCATTATCGATGAGGCGCACGAGCGCAGCCTGAATATTGACTTTCTGCTCGGCTATCTGAAAGAGCTCCTGCCGCGCCGCCCGGACCTGAAAATCATCATTACCTCGGCGACCATCGACCCGGAACGTTTCTCAAAGCATTTCAATAATGCGCCGATTATCGAAGTCTCCGGGCGGACTTACCCGGTGGAAGTGCGCTATCGGCCGATAGTGGAAGAGGCGGACGATACCGAGCGCGATCAGTTACAGGCGATCTTTGATGCGGTTGACGAACTGGGGCGCGAAGGGCCCGGCGATATTCTGATCTTTATGAGCGGTGAGCGGGAAATTCGCGATACCGCCGATGCGCTGAATAAGCTGGATCTGCGCCATACCGAAGTGCTGCCGCTGTACGCCCGCCTGTCCAACAGCGAGCAGAACCGCGTCTTCCAGCCGCACAGCGGAAGGCGCATCGTGCTGGCGACCAACGTGGCGGAAACCTCGCTGACCGTGCCGGGCATTAAGTACGTTATCGATCCCGGTACTGCGCGTATCAGCCGTTATAGCTACCGCACCAAGGTGCAGCGCCTGCCGATCGAGCCGGTTTCCCAGGCGTCCGCCAACCAGCGTAAGGGCCGCTGCGGCCGCGTTTCGGAAGGGATCTGTATTCGTCTTTATTCAGAAGACGATTTCCTGTCGCGCCCGGAATTTACCGACCCGGAGATTCTGCGCACCAACCTGGCGTCGGTCATCCTGCAGATGACCGCCCTGGGCTTAGGCGATATCGCCGCCTTTCCGTTTGTCGAAGCGCCGGATAAGCGCAATATCCAGGACGGCGTACGCCTGCTGGAAGAGCTGGGCGCCATCACCACCGATGCGCAGGCAACGGCTTATAAGCTAACCCCGCTGGGCCGCCAGCTCAGCCAGCTACCGGTGGATCCGCGTCTGGCGCGCATGGTGCTGGAGGCGCAGAAGCACGGCTGCGTGCGGGAAGCGATGATCATCACCTCCGCGCTGTCGATCCAGGACCCGCGCGAGCGGCCGATGGACAAACAGCAGGCCTCTGACGAAAAACATCGCCGCTTCCACGATAAAGAGTCTGATTTCCTCGCCTTCGTCAATCTGTGGAACTACCTCGGCGAGCAGCAGAAGGCGCTGTCGTCGAATCAGTTCCGCCGCCAGTGCCGGGTCGATTTTCTTAACTATCTGCGCGTGCGCGAGTGGCAGGACATCTACACCCAGCTGCGCCAGGTGGTGAAAGAGCTCGGCCTGCCGATCAACAGTGAGCCGGCGGAATATCGCGAGATCCATACTGCGTTGCTGACCGGTCTGCTGTCGCACATCGGCATGAAAGATGCCGATAAGCAGGAGTTTACCGGCGCCCGTAATGCGCGGTTCTCTATCTTCCCCGGCTCCGGTCTATTCAAGAAGCCGCCGAAGTGGACGATGGTTGCGGAGCTGGTCGAGACCAGCCGGCTGTGGGGGCGTATTGCCGCGCGCATTGAGCCGGAGTGGGTGGAGCCGGTAGCGCAGCACCTGATCAAGCGCTCATACAGTGAGCCGCACTGGGAGCGGTCGCAGGGCGCGGTGATGGCGACGGAAAAGGTCACCGTCTACGGCCTGCCGATCGTTGGCGCGCGCAAGGTCAACTACAGCCAGATTGATCCGGCGCTGTGTCGTGAGCTATTTATCCGCCACGCGCTGGTAGAGGGCGACTGGCAGACGCGGCACGCCTTCTTCCGCGATAACCTGAAGCTGCGCGCGGAAATCGAAGAGCTGGAGCATAAGTCGCGCCGCCGCGACATCCTGGTGGATGACGAGACGCTGTTCGAGTTCTACGACCAGCGCATTAGCCACGATGTCATCTCCGCCCGCCACTTCGATAGCTGGTGGAAGCGGGCCAGCCGTGAAACGCCAGACTTGCTCAATTTTGAAAAGAGCATGCTGATTAAAGAGGGGGCGGAGCAGGTCAGTAAACTGGACTACCCGAATTTCTGGCATCTGGGCAACCTCAAGCTGCGGCTTAGCTATCAGTTTGAACCTGGCGCCGATGCCGATGGCGTAACGGTGCATATTCCGCTGCCGCTGCTCAACCAGGTAGAGGAAGCCGGGTTTGAATGGCAGATCCCTGGCCTGCGTCGCGAGCTCATTATCGCGCTGATAAAATCGCTGCCAAAGCCGGTACGGCGCAATTTCGTCCCGGCTCCCAACTATGCGGAAGCGTTTCTTGGCCGGGCGACGCCGCTTGAGCTGCCGCTGCTCGATTCGCTGGAGCGCGAGCTGCGTAAGATGACCGGCGTGACCATCGACCGCGAAGCCTGGCAGTGGGATCAGGTGCCCGATCACCTGAAAATCACTTTCCGGGTGGTGGATGATAAAAACAAGAAGCTGCAGGAAGGGCGCTCGCTGCAGGCGTTGAAAGACGCCCTGAAGGGCAAAGTGCAGGAGACGCTGTCGGCGGTCGCTGATGACGGTATTGAGCAGAGCGGGCTGCATATCTGGAGCTTTGGCACCCTGGCGGAAAGTTACGAACAGAAGCGCGGTAACTATAAGGTGAAAGCCTGGCCGGCGCTGGTGGACGAGCGCGACAGCGTGGCCATCAAGCTGTTTGATAATCCACAGGAACAGCAGCAGGCCATGTGGCGCGGTCTGCGTCGCCTGCTGCTGCTCAACATCCCGTCGCCGATTAAGTATCTGCACGAGAAACTACCGAATAAAGCCAAGCTTGGGCTCTACTTTAACCCGTACGGCAAAGTGCTGGATCTGATTGACGATTGCATCTCCTGCGGTGTTGATAAGCTTATCGACGAGGCGGGCGGTCCGGTGTGGACGGAAGAGGGCTTTAGTCAGCTGCACGATAAAGTGCGAGCCGAGCTCAACGACACGGTGGTGGAGATCGCTAAACAGGTCGAGCAGATCCTCACCGCGGTGTTCAATATCAACAAACGGCTGAAAGGCCGGGTGGATATGACCATGGCGCTGGGGCTGTCGGATATCAAAGCGCAGATGGGGGGTCTGGTGTATCGCGGCTTTGTCACCGGCAACGGTTTCCGCCGTCTTGGCGATACGCTGCGCTATCTGCAGGCGATTGAAAAGCGTCTGGAGAAGATGGCTATCGATCCGCACCGCGATCGGGCGCAGATGCTTAAGGTGGAGAGCGTGCAGCAGGCGTGGCAGCAGTGGCTGAATAAGCTACCGCCGAACCGCCGTGAGGACGACGATGTCCGGGAGATCCGCTGGATGATCGAGGAGCTGCGGGTCAGCTTCTTCGCCCAGCAGCTGGGCACCCCGTATCCTATCTCGGACAAGCGAGTGTTGCAGGCGATGGAGCAAATTACCCCATAGCCTGGCTGGTTGTCCCCGGTGGCGCTGCGCTTACCGGGGCTACTGGTCAGGCGTCCACGCTTAAGCGTTTACCCACGCCAGAGTAAAGCCGTCCCAGCCTTTAGTGCCCACGGTTTGCAGCGCCGTTGCCGTCAACCGTGGCTCGGCGCCCATCATCTCAATGAACTGACGCACGCCCTGAACGCGCTCGTCGGCGCTCTGTGGGTTGACCACTTCGCCGTCGCGTACCACGTTATCGCCAATAATTAAGGTTCCTGGGCGGGAATAACGTAGCGCCCAGCGCAGATAATGGGGGTTATTCGGCTTATCGGCATCGATGAAGATCAGGTCGAAAGCGGGACATTCGCCAAGCGCCTCCAGGGACTGTAGCGCGGGTCCCTCCCGTAGCGTGACCCGCTGGTCAACGCCCGCCAGCTGCAGATTCTCCCGCGCCACCTGGGCATGATGCGCGTCGGCCTCCAGGGTGAGGAGTTGGCCGTCTGCAGGAAGCTCGCGCGCCATCCAGATGGTGCTATAGCCGCCGAGGGTGCCGATCTCCAGTATCCGCTTAGCCTGGGTTAGCCGTACCAGCAGGGCGAGAAACTGACCCTGATTGGCGGCGACATCGTGTGCCGGGAGCCCGGCACGATGGTTGTTTTCCAGTACCCGATCGAGCACAGGATCGCCGGGAATTAAGGCCTTAATCAAATAATTGTCTACTGCCGACCACTGTTGTTGCATATGACGCTTCCCCATTTAGCTCCCTGATGAGTCAGACCAGCCGCCTCCCAGCGCCCGGTACAGATCGATCTGCGCCAGCAGCAGGTTGTTCTTCACCTGCACCACGCTAAGCTGGGTGGAGAACAGCGTTCGCTGGGCATCAAGCACATCCAGATAAGAAGAGTAGCCGTTACGGTAGCGGTTTTGTGCAATACGTAAGGTTTCCTGGGCAACGGTCTCTTGTTCCTGAAGCTCAGTTAACTGTTCGCCATAGCGACTGATGGCGTCCAGGCTGTCATTGACCTCTTTGAACGCGCTGCGCACCGTTTTCTCATAGCTATAGAGCGCCTGGTTGCGCTGGGCCATGGAGACGTCCACCTGGGCATTTAACGCCTGGCGGTTTAGCAGCGGCGCCAGAATACTGCCGCCAAGACTCCACAGCCGCAGCGGGTTGTCCAGCAGATCCGGCAGCGTCCGGTCCTGCAGGCTGCCGGTAGCGGTCAGGTTAATAGAGGGCAGCAGCTGCGCCTGCGACGAGGCCAGCGTGGCGTCGGCGGCCACCAGCTGGCGCTCGGCCTGAGCGATGTCCGGACGGCGGTTGAGCAAGGTGGACGGCAGCTGCGACGGCAGACGCAGCGGGGTAAGCTGGGCGAACTCGCCGCGTTTTACCGCGCCAGGGTTATCGCCGAGCAGCACGCTGAGCGCATTTTCCTGCTGCGCAATCTGGTGCTGTAGCGGCGGGATCTGCGCCCGCGTTGACCGCAGCTCCGAATCCGCCTGCATTAGCTCAAGGCGTGAAGTATACCCGGTTTCAAACTGACGTTTGGCCAGGCGCCACGCGTCTTCCCTTGATGTTAGCGTCTGCTGGGTCACCCGCAGCTGCTCATCCAGCGACAGCAGCGTGACGTAGCCAACGGCCACCGAGCTGGCGACGCTCAAATTGGCGGCGGCGGCGGCGGCTTTCTGCGCCTCAAGGCTGGCCCCGGCGGCGTTGGCCGCGCTGCGGTTCGCTCCCCAGATATCGACATCATAGCTGGCGGTCAGGCCGCCCTTATACAGTGTGCTGTGGATCGGCAGGCCGGTGGCGGCGGACTGCGTCCGGGCGCGGGTGCCGGTGAGGCTGGCGTCCAGTGACGGAAACAGGCTGCTGTCGGCGGCGTAAGCGCGCGCCTGATACTCATTCACCCGCTCGCGGGCGATCAGCACATCGCTGTTATAGCGCAGCGCCTGGTCGACATACTGATTGAGGGTACTGTCATGAAAATTGCGCCACCATACGCCCTCCACCGGGCTGGCCGGGCCAACGTCGGCCCGCCAGGCGGCAGGAATGGTCAGGGTCGGCTGCGCGCGCTGCACATCGGCGGATTGACAGCCGACCAGCGCCAGAACGATAGCAAGGGCGACCGGGCGGATCATGGTTGTTTCTCCGCACGGGTATCAATAGTCACCTGCACCGACATCCCCGGCCGCAGGCGTTCGCTGTTGTTTTGCCCGTCGTTGACCGTAATACGCACCGGGATGCGCTGGGCGATCTTGACGAAATTGCCGGTGGCGTTGTCCGGAGAGATGGCGCTGAACTCCACCCCGGTCGCCGGGGAGATACTCTGCACCTTGCCGTGGAAGGTCTCGCCGTTGAGCGCGTCTACGGTGAAGGTGACCGGCTGGCCAACGCGTACTTCGGCCAACTGGGTCTCTTTGAGGTTGGCAATCACCCAGTGCTGCGGCGGAACCAGCGAGGTCAGATGGGTTCCGGCGCTGACATAGGCGCCAAGACGCACCGAGATCTGCCCCAGCTGGCCGCCGGTGGGGGCGATAATCTGGGTATTCTGCAGGTCGATCTGCGCCAGCTCAAGCGCCGCTTTGGCGCTGGCCACGTCGGCCTCCAGCGAATCGCGATTGACGATGGTCGATTCACGGTCCTGGCGCGACATCTCCAGCGCCGCTTTCGCCTGCTCAATATCCGCCGCCCCTTGCGCCGCGCTGGCCCGCGCCGAATCACGTTCGCGGATCGACAGCGAACCGTCGGCGGTTAACTGCTGGATGCGTTTTAAATCGGCCTGGATTTTCAGATTCTGCGCGCGGGCGTTTTGCAGCGCGGCTTCATTCTTGGCGATCGTCGCCTCGGCGCTTTTGCGCTGTTGCAGGTTATTGCGCAGCGCGGCCTCTTTCATCGCCAGGGTAGCCTGGGCCTGATGCACCCGCTGTTTATAGATGCGATCGTCTATCTGGAACAGCACCTCGCCCGGCTGGACAATCGCGAAATCTTTGACGTTGACGGCGGTGATATAGCCGTTGACCTGCGGGCTAATAAAGGTGGTCTGCCCGCGCACATAGGCGTTGTCGGTAAACTGGCTATGACGAGTGAACGGCGGCAGTTGCCAGGCGTAGAGGATCACCAGCACGCCGACGAGGCCTATCGCCGCGGCGGTAAAAATGGAAACCACGCGAATATTATTCCGGGTGTTGGCCTGTTGTTTGGCCGCATCCTGCTGACTCATAACGACTCCAGAGATGAAATGATGATAATTATTTGCTGCCGGTAGCGCGTTGCAACGCGATACGGGCAGTCAGTCGTAAGCGAATTAAGCGCCAGAAAACCCACACTAGTGTCCCGGCGGAGATCGCCGCCGTCAGCAGATAGGTATCATTCCAGGCGAGAATATTGGCCTGCAGCGTCGCGGCGTTTTGCAGCAGGGTGGTGGCCTGAACGTTGAGCAGCGTACTGTCGCCAATCTGGCTCTGATACATCTGGCTGTACTGCTGCAGCCGCTCGACGATCAGCGGGTTCAGGGTGGTTATCTGGTCCGCCAGCTGGCTGGAGTGGAATTTCTCACGCCAGGTCTGGAAGGTGCCGAGGATCGCCGAGCCGAGCAGCCCGCCAATGTTCTGGCTCATACCGAACAGCACCGAGAAGCTGACCAGGTTGCGCGGGTCGGCAAACACGCCGCCAATCCCGGCGAGCATCGCCGGGGCCAGAAAGAAGGCGCTGCCGAAGCCGAGTAAAAACTGGCTGAACATTAATTGTTCCGGACGGGTGAGGGCGTTGGACTGGCTGTCGAGCAGCGAGGCTATCATGATCAGCGCCAGGGCGGTGGCGGTCGGCCAGTAGAGCTTCTGCGGGTTGAGCGTCAGACAGCTGGCAATGATCCCGCACAGAATACCGGCGAAAATCGACCACGCGAGGTTAGTCATCTGTTCGTTTTGCAGGCCAACGAACTGCAGCCAGCCGATGACCCCGGTGTTCTGCTCCGCCAACACGATGCGGATCAACAGCATAATCAGGCCCAGACGCACGATGCTGCCGCTGGAGAGCCATTTGGTATTGAGCAGGGGGTTGCTGCGGTTATGCTCGAAGGTAATCGCAGCGACGATCAGTATTACCGCCGCCGCCAGCGCCCAGCCGATCCACGACGCTTCAAACCACCACTCGAGCCGCCCCAGCGACAGCACGGCGCACACCAGCGCCATGCCGGGCGCCAGCAGAAAGAAGGTAATGAAATCCTTTTTTTCGAACACTTTTTTACGATCGCTTGGCGGCAGTTTTAGCGCGATGACGCAGGCCAGCGACACCAGCGCCAGGCCCAGCTCAAAGAAGTAGAGACCGCGCCATTCATCGGTCTGCAGCAGTTCGGTGGAAAAGAGGCGCGCCAGGGGAATGGCCAGCGACGAGCCGGTGATGCCGATAGTCAGCCCTTTCAGGCGATGGCGCGCAGGCCAGGCCTGTACCTGGTAGTAAATCCCCAGCGAGCTGAGCGCCGCGGCCACCATGCCATGGGCGGCGCGAACCATCATCGCTGAGCTGAGATCGTTGACGAAGAGGTGGAAAAAGGTGACCAGCACATAGAGCACCAGAAAGCCTTCGGTGAAAGCGCGCAGGCCAAACTGCTGGCGGAATTTCACCAGCAGCAGGTTGATGGAGACGTTGGTCATCACGTATACCGCCGGCAGCCAGGCGATTTCTGTCGACCAGGCGGCGAAGGTACCCTGCAGCAGCTGCAGGTTGGCGGTGACCACTGCGTTGCCCAGCGCGCCGGTGAGACATACCAGCAGACCGACCACGCCGTAGGCAAGGCGTTTCGCCGGACTGTGCAGCGGCGTCGACGGCGAACCGAGCAGAGCCGGTTTTTCATGCGGCGCCCAGTCATGCGGGGCGTAGGGGTTATCCTGGCGACGGGGCATTATTTCTTCTCCACTTCGCGCAACAGCTTTTCCAGCACCCGCTGGGTTTGCTCCTGCTCCTGTGGGGTAATCGCCGTCAGGATCTCTTCGCGCAGATCGTCAGCCACCGTTTTGACCTGTTCATAGAGGGCCTTCCCTTTGTCGGTGACCACCAGCAGTCGCTTACGTTTGTCGCTGGCGGTGGTGATGCGCTCAACCAGTCCGAGGGCGACCAGACGATGGATCAACGGCACAATGGTCGGGCTCTCCACCCCCAGCTCCTGCGCCAGTTCGCTTTGCGACAGCGGCTGCTGGTGGCGGGCGATGGACGCTACCGCCACCCAGCTGGCCTGGCTGAGACCGAGATTTTTCAGCCGACGATTGACCGCCAGCCGCCAGTGGTGCGCGGTGAGGTATAAAAGATGGGAGAAGGTAAGCTGTCGATTGTCCATAGGTCGTCTGTCAATATCGTTAGAGCTCTAACGATTTTATGCCGGATAACCGCCGGAGTTCAAGATGAAGGATAGAAATTGGTTAACGGTATGTACGTTAATTGTAGTTAATCTTCCGGCCGCGATCCGTGTCGTGCGGTCTGCTGACCGAGGATATTTTTATTCTGCGCCATCACCCAGGCGATAAAGGCCCGCAGGGGGGCGGGAATATGTTTCCGGCTTGGGTAGTAGACGCAGAAATGGTCGGCAGGATAGCGGTAGTCGGGTAACAAATGGACCAGGCTGCCGGCGCTCAGCTGCTGCGTCACCAGCGACTGATAGACAAAGGCGATGCCTAATCCGCTCTCCGCGGCCTGGATCATTGCGCTATCGGCATCGACGACCAGATCGCCTTTAACCGCGACCTCGCTAAGCTCGCCGCTGGGGCCAATAAACTCCCAGCGGTACTTCTCACCACCAGGAAAACAGCGGTTAATGCAGCGGAAATTAACTAATGACTGCGGGGTGTCGGGCTCTCCGGCTTCGCGTATATAGTCCGGGCTGGCCACCGGGATCAGCGATAGTTTCTCGCCAAAGGGGATGGCAATCATCTCTTTGGGCACATCCTGCGAATAGCGAATGCCGGCGTCAAAACCGGACTCGATAATATTGACTTTCCGATCGGTGGCATACAGTTCGAGCGTCACATTGGGACAGGCGTTTTTAAAGGCGATAAAATAGTCTTGAAAAAACAGGTCAATAACAATGCGCGGTAAATTAACTTTCACCACGCCTTCCGGAGTCAGACGGTGATAATTCAGACTGTCCACCACCCGGCGATAATCATTGACCACCGGCGTTATATTATTAAGAAATTCCTCACCCACTGCGGTTAATGACAAACTGCGCGTTGAGCGATTTAGCAGGCGCACGCCTAACTTTTCTTCCAGATGATTAATAGCGACGGTAAGGGCCGGTGGGGAAAGGTTTAACGCTTTAGCGGCCTGACGAAAACTGCCATGTTTCACTATGAGTATTAATATTTCTATTTGTTGCAGATCGGGCAAGGTTTTCATTGTTAATTTCCAGCTAACACCGCGTTCGGAATAGATTAATTGTTATCAATATGAAAGGGAAGTATATATTTAATGCCATTCAGCAATTAAGGAAAATAAGATGAAAACACGTTATCTTGGAAAAGAGAAGTTTCAGGTTTCCGCATTAGGTCTCGGATGTATGGGTATGAGTTTTGCCTATGGCGGCGCTGAAACGTCGCAGGCGATAAATACGATCCATGCCGCCATGGACATGGGCGTGACCTTCCTGGATACCGCCGAAGTATATGGTCCTTTCGATAATGAAGTTCTGGTCGGAAAAGCGATTAAAGGTTTTCGCGATAAGGTGCAGATTGCCACCAAATTTGGATTTCGTATTTTGCCGACCGGCCAGGGTCTGGAGCGGATGGCCGGCGTTGACAGCCGTCCGGCACATATTCGCGAATCAGTGGAAGGGTCGCTGAAGCGACTGAATGTCGAGACCATCGATCTGCTCTATCAGCACCGCGTCGATCCCGCGGTACCGGTGGAAGAGGTGGTGGGCACTATGGCCGATCTGGTTAAAGAGGGTAAAATTCGCCATATCGGTCTGTCGGAAGTATCTGCTCAGACGCTGCGCCGGGCCTGCAAGGTACATCCGATCGCTGCCGTGCAGACGGAATATTCGCTATGGAGCCGCGAGCCGGAGGCCGGTATTCTCCACACCTGCCGCGAGCTGGGGGTCGGCTTTGTGCCATACAGCCCGCTTGGCCGCGGCTTCCTGACGGGGACAATTACCGATCCCGGCGTTTTGGCAGCGGATGATTTCCGCCGCCATCTGCCGCGCTTCCAGGCCGAAACCATGCGCAAAAACCAGCTGCTGCTTGAGCGCCTGCAGCAGGTGGCCACCCGCTATGACGCGACCCTTGCGCAGATTGCCCTTGCCTGGGTGATGAGCAAAGGCGAGGATATCGTGCCTATCCCGGGGGCGAGGAAAATTGCTCACCTGCGCGACAATGCCGGCGCCGCGAATATTACCCTCGCGGCGGAGGACATCCTCACCATCGAACATATTTTCACTGCCGACAACGTCACTGGCTTACGCTATACCCAGGGCGACTTTGATTTAATCGAAAAATAATCCCCTACGGGCAGCGGATGGTTATTACTTGCGTGACGTTGTCACCTTTGCCGAACAACTCCTCGTCAGATAGCGCACATCCTCGGCGGTTAACGGCGCGGCAAAGAAAAAAAGGGGCGGCGCAAGGCCACCCCTGATGCGGTTGCTGATGGGGATCAGCCCGGGTAGATGCCGCGGTCTTTACGCGCCATCAGGATGCGCTCGCAGGCCACGATATAGGCGGCGGTGCGCAGCGTACACTCTTTCTCGGCGGCTTTATCCCAGACGTGCACGATAGCGTCGGTCATAATGCGGTCCATCTTGGCGTTGATCTCCTCTTCGCTCCAGAAGAAGCTGGCCATGTCCTGTACCCACTCAAAGTAGCTGACGGTCACCCCGCCGGCGTTGCAGATAACGTCCGGCACCACGATCACGCCGCGCTCGGCCAGCACGTCGTCCGCTTCCGGATAGGTTGGGCCGTTGGCCCCTTCCAGCACCAGTTTGCAGGTCAGCTTCTCCGCGCGCTCGCGGGTGATTTGCCCTTCCAGCGCCGCCGGGATCAGGATGTCCATCGGAGTGGTCCAGAAGGCGTCTTTATCGATCTCCTGGGCGCCCGGGAAACCGGCAATCTGCTTTTTCTCCGCCTGCCAGGCGGTGAGGGCGGCCATATCGATTCCGCCTTCGTTATACAGGGTCGCGGTATGATCCTGAATAACCACGATACGAGCGCCGACGCCGGCGAACAGGCGGGCCGCTTCGCTACCGACGTTACCAAAGCCCTGCAGCGCCACTTTGGCGCCTTCAATTTCGATACCGGCGCGACGGGCAACTTCCCGGCCGGTGACAAACACGCCGCGTCCGGTGGCTTTTTCACGACCGAGGGAGCCGCCGAGGTGGATCGGTTTGCCGGTGACCACGCCGGTGATGGTGGTGCCATGGTTCATGGAGTAGGTGTCCATCATCCATGCCATCACTTTGCCATTGGTGCCGACGTCCGGCGCCGGAATATCTTTCTGCGGCCCGATAATAATGCCGATTTCGCTGGTGTAGCGGCGGGTCAGACGCTCCAGTTCACCTTCCGACAAGGAGAAGGGGTCGACGCGGATGCCGCCTTTGGCCCCGCCGTAAGGAATATTGACCGCGGCGCACTTAATGGTCATCCAGGCAGAAAGTGCCATGACTTCGTTAAGATCGACATCCGGATGGTAGCGAACACCACCTTTACCCGGTCCGCGCGACAGATTGTGCTGAACGCGATAGCCCTCGAAGTGGCGGATGGTGCCGTCGTCCATTTGCACAGGAATGTCGACGATCAGCGCGCGCTTCGGATGGCGCAGGGTTTCCACCCAGTAGGCAAGATCGCCGAGATAAGGCGCGACGCGGTCGATCTGGCGCAGGTAGGTGGTCCATGGAGATGTACTACTTTCAGATGCGTAAGATAACTTTTCCATAAGAGTCCTGTTTCTCAGTGTTATTTATGTCGTGTAAAACCGTGGAATAGCTACAGCAGTAAACTCTGTGCAATGAATGGTATCACCAATTTTATAAAGCGGTATTTGACGGCAATTCCGATTTTTAAATTTTTGTTAGATTTTTTATTTTTTAAGTGAATAACTACGCACGTCAACCACCCGCAAGCTGTGCATTTTAATTCACTTTTTATTCACTTAAGTGCATAAGAAAATATTTTTTCTATGTTTTTCATTATCTTGATGATCTTCAAAAAGTGAATAAATTGCTTTTGTCCGTATTGACAATCTTGTTGTTCACAGGCCAGCATTAGCCCACACAACAACATGGCATTAACCATGAATTAACAATTACCCGTAAAAAGAATAGGGCTTTATTTTTCTGTGGTGAATATTTTTACCATCGCAGCGGGCGCGCTCGTGTCCAAAATAAGCCGAGGGGCAGGGTTGATGTCGATTGTCCACCGCGACGGGAGCGTTTTCCGTCGTCTTACGTTCCGGAGATAAATTATGTCAGGCAGTATGACTCGCGAAGATTTTGACGCTTACCTGGTTCCCTGTTTTGCCCCCGCGCCGTTTATTCCGGTCAGAGCGGCGGGCTCCCGCGTCTGGGACCAGCAGGGGAAAGAGTATATCGATATGGCGGGCGGCATCGCAGTGAACGCCCTGGGCCATGCTCACCCGGCGCTGGCTCAGGCCCTGCAGGATCAACTGGCGAAACTGTGGCATATCGGCAATGGCTATACCAACGAGCCGGTGCTGCAGCTGGCGAAAACCCTCGTGCAGTCGACCTTTGCCGACAAGGTGTTTTTCTGCAACTCCGGCGCCGAAGCCAACGAGGCGGCCCTTAAGCTGGCGCGGAAATATGCCCACGATAAGTTTGGCGGTGAAAAAAGCGAAATCATCGCCTTCAACCACGCCTTCCACGGCCGCACGCTGTTCACCGTCTCCGTTGGCGGCCAGCCGAAATATTCCAGCGATTATGCTCCGCTGCCGCAGGGCATTACCCATCTGCCCTATAACGATATCGAGGCGGTCACCGCGGCGATCTCCTCGCGCACCTGCGCGGTGATCGTCGAGCCGATTATCGGCGAAGGCGGGGTGATCCCGGCGGACCCGGCGTTCCTGCAGGCGCTGCGTACCCTCTGCGATCGCCATCATGCCACCCTGATATTCGATGAGGTGCAGACCGGCGCCGGGCGTACCGGCCATCTCTACGCCTACCAGCATTACAACGTCGTCCCGGACATTCTCACCAGCGCCAAAGGGCTGGGGGGCGGCTTCCCGATCGGCGCGATGCTGGCGAAAGAGGCCTGGGCGCAGGTCTTCCAGCCAGGCACCCATGGCACCACCTTCGGCGGCAACCCGCTGGCGGCAACCGTCGCTAACGCCGTGCTGGCCCATCTCGATGCGCCGCTGCTGGCGGGCGTTGGCGAGCGCCATGCGCTGATCGTTGACCAGTTGAATGCGATCTCTGCCCGTTACGATGCGTTCAGCGCCGTGCGCGGCACCGGTCTGCTGATCGGCGCTGAGCTGGCGGGGCTGCTGCGCGGCAAGGCCAAAACGTTGACCAACCTGGCGGCGGAAGAGGGGCTGATCGCCCTGATTGCCGGCCCGGACGTGCTGCGCTTCGCGCCGGCGCTCAATATCCCGCTGGCGGATATTGCGGAAGCCTTCGTGCGCCTTGATCGCGCCGTTGCCCGCTTAACCCGCTAACCGGGAGGACGGCCTGTGATGCTATTTCGTCCCGTACGGGAAAACGATCTCGACGACATCGTCCGCCTCGCCGCGCGGGCGGGGGTCGGCATGACCTCTTTACCGCATGACGTCGGGCGCCTGGCGGCCCGGATCCGGCGCAGTATCGAGACCTTCGCCGGCGAACTGCCGCGCAGTCAGCAGGGTTTCCTGTTTGTGCTGGAGGACACCGCGCTGGCGCGGGTGGTGGGGGTGAGCGCCATTGAGGTCGCAGTGGGCCTGGATGAGCCGTTTTACAATTTTCGCATTCAGAAAACGGTGCGCGCCTCGAAAGCGCTGGGAGTCTATAAGCCCCAGGAGCTGCTTAATCTCAGCTATGACCACACCGGGCACAGCGAACTGTGTACGCTGTTTCTCGACCCGGCGTATCAGCGCAACCGCAATGGTCTGCTGCTCTCCAAGGCGCGCTTTTTATTTATCGCCGCCTTTCGCGAGTGGTTCTCCCCGCACCTGTTTGCCGAACTGCGCGGCTGCAGCGATGAGCAGGGACAGTCGCCGTTCTGGGATGCGCTGGGCCATCATTTCTTCGACATCCCGTTCGCCGATGCCGACCGGCTGACCGGCACCGGCATGAAAACCTTTATTGCCGAACTGATGCCGGCGTACCCGATCTATATCTCACTGCTGCCGGAAGCGGCCCGCGGGGTCATCGGTCAGGTGCATCCCAATACCGCCCCGGCGCGGGCGATCCTCGAGAAAGAGGGTTTCAGCTGGCGCGGCTCGGTGGATATTTTCGATGCCGGTCCGGTGCTGGAGGCGGACACCGATCAGATCCGCGCCGTGCGCGACAGCCAGAGCCTGCCTGTCCGGCAGCTGATGGGCGACCTGCCGGCGCCAACCCTCGTCGCCAACGGTCAATTCGACAACTTTCGGGCGCTGCTGGTGGCCCACGAAGAGCAGGTCTCGCTTGACAGCGCCGCGCTGGACGCGCTGCAGGTCAGTGAAACCGACCGCGTTTATACGGTAACCCTGAATCCAGAGGACAACAGATCATGGCGGTAAAAGCACAGTTTATAGCCGGGCAGTGGCTGCCAGGCAGCGGCGCAACGATGAGCAAACTGGCCCCGGAGGATCAGTCGCTGCTGTGGCAGGCGGCCAGCGCGGGGGCTGACGACGTCCAGGCGGCCTGCGCCGCGGCGCGCGCGGCGTTTTATCCCTGGTCGCACCGGCCGCTGGCCGAGCGTATTGACGTCGTACAGCGTTTTGCCGCGCTGCTGGAGACGCATAAAGAGGCGCTGGCGACCCTGATTTCCCGCGAGACCAGCAAGCCGCTGTGGGAGACCCGCACCGAAGTGCAGGCGATGATCGGCAAGGCCGCGATCTCCATCGAGGCCTATCACCAGCGGACGGGCTTTCATGAGTCGACGCTGCCGGACGGTAAAGCGCTGCTGCGCCACAAACCGCACGGCGTGATGGCGGTCTTTGGCCCCTACAACTTCCCGGGCCACCTGCCCAACGGACATATCATTCCGGCGCTGATCGCCGGGAACACCATTGTGTTTAAACCCAGCGAGCTGACGCCGGCTACCGCTGAAATGACCGTCCAGCTGTGGCAGCAGGCGGGCATCCCCGACGGGGCGATCAACCTGCTGCAGGGCGGAAAAGCCACCGGCCAGGCGCTGCTGGAAAATCGTGATATCGACGGCGTGCTGTTCACCGGCAGCGCGGCGGCCGGTTTCCACTTCCATCGCTACTTCGGCGGCCAGCCGGAGAAGATGCTGGCCCTCGAGATGGGCGGCAACAACGCACTGATCGTCGCCGACGTGGCCGATATCGATGCGGCGCTGCATGTGATTATCCAGTCGGCGTTTATCTCTGCCGGGCAGCGCTGCACCTGCGCGCGCCGGCTGCTCGTGCCGCGCGGCGAGCAGGGGGATGCGCTGCTGCAGCGGCTGGTAGAGGCCAGCGCGCAGATCCGCGCCGGCAAGTGGGATGATCAGCCGGCGCCGTTTATGGGCGGGGTGATCTCTCTCGACGCTGCGCAGAACATGCTGGCGGCGCAGCAAAAACTGGAGGGGCTCGGCGGCAAGGTGCTGCTGCGCATGCGCCAGCCTGACCCGCGCTCCACGGTGCTGACCCCGGGGATCGTCGACGTCACCGGTATTGAGGTGCCGGATGAAGAGTACTTTGGCCCGCTGCTGACGATTATCCGTTACGACGGCTTCCCGGAGGCGATTCGCCTCGCCAATCAGACCCGCTATGGCCTGGCCGTCGGGCTGATCTCCAGCGATGCGGCGCAGTTTGATCAGCTGGCGGACGAGGCGCGAGCCGGGATCGTCAACTGGAACAAGCCGCTGACCGGCGCATCGAGTAAAGCGCCGTTTGGCGGGGTGGGCGCCTCCGGCAACCATCGCGCGGCAGCGTGGTACGCCGCCGACTACTGTGCCTGGCCGATGGCCTCTCTGGTCAGCGATACGCTGACGCTTCCGGCGACGGTATCGCCGGGCCTGCCATTCTGATAACGGATCCTGTGAGGACATATGTCTGGTTTTGAAGCAAACTTTGATGGCCTGGTCGGCCCGACGCACCACTACGCCGGACTCTCCGTCGGCAATGAAGCCTCGCAAAATAACCGCGATGGTCTCTCTAACCCTAAAAAGGCGGCGCTGCAGGGGCTGTATAAAATGAAAGCCCTGGCCGATCGCGGCTTCGTGCAGGGCATTCTGCCGCCGCAGCCGCGGCCGAATCTGCGTCTGCTGCGTGAAGTGGGTTTCCAGGGCAGCGATGAGCAGGTTATCCGGCAGGCGGCCCACGCGGCGCCGCAGCTGCTCTCCGCCTTCAGCTCCGCCTCGTCGATGTGGACCGCCAACGCGGCGACCGTCTCACCGTCGGCGGACAGCGCCGATGGCAAAGTCCATTTCACCGTCGCCAACCTGAACAATAAGCTGCACCGTATGCAGGAGGCGCCCACCACCTCGGCGATCCTTGGCGCCACGTTCGCCGATCCGCGCTACTTTGCCCACCATGCGGCGCTGCCGCAGCATGGCGACCTCGGCGATGAAGGGGCGGCCAACCATAACCGCTTCTGCCGGGAATATGACCGGCAGGGGGTGCAGTTTTTCGTCTATGGTCGACGCGCCAGCGGCGGTATCGCCCCGGTGAAGTATCCGGCGCGGCAGACCCTCGAGGCCAGCGAAGCGGTGGCCCGCCTGCATCAGCTGGATCCGCGCTACACGGTGTTTGCCCAGCAGGCGCCGCAGGCTATCGATCGCGGCGTGTTTCATAACGACGTCATCGCGGTCAGCAATCGCCATGTGCTGTTCCACCATCAGCAGGCGTTTGTCGATCAGGCGGCGGTGCTGACCACGCTGCGGGCTAAAAGCGACAGTCTGGATATCCCGTTCACCAGCGTGGAAGTGCCGGACGAGCGGGTTTCGCTCGATGACGCCGTGGCCTCATACCTGTTCAACAGCCAGCTGCTGAGCAAACCAGACGGCAAGATGCTGATCGTGGTGCCGGAGGAGTGCCGCCAGCGGGAAAACGTCTGGCGCTATCTCAGCGATCTCGCCGCCGATAGCGCATCGCCGATCGATGAAGTGGCGGTCTTTGACCTGCGGGAAAGCATGCGCAACGGCGGCGGCCCGGCCTGTCTGCGGCTGCGGGTGGTGCTCAACGAGGCGGAGCGCCAGGCGGTCAACGCCCATAGCCTGATGAACGACGAACGTTATCAGCAGCTGACGGCATGGGTGGAAAAACACTATCGCGACCGGCTGCATGCCCGCGATCTGGCGGACCCGCAGCTGCTGCGCGAGGTTTATCAGGCGCTGGATGAGCTGACGCAGATCCTGCGCCTGGGCGCGGTCTATGATTTTCAGCGTTAAGGAGCGGCAGATGGAGCACCTGGTTAACGATTTACTGCACTGCCGCCTGCAGGCGTGGACCTTTCCGGCGGGCATCGAGGCCCGCTGGCTGGGCGAGGGCATTTTACAGCTGCTGCCGACGGCGCCGTGGCGCCAGGCGACGATCCTCTCCGCCGGCGTGCATGGCAATGAGACCGCGCCGATTGAACTGCTGCTGCAGCTAACCCACGATCTGAGCCAGGGGCGGCAGCCGCTCACGCAGGCGCTGCTGATCGTCTTTGGTAATCTGCCGGCGATCCGCGCCGCGCGCCGCTATCTGCATAACGACCTGAATCGCCTGTTCGGCGGCCGCCATCTGGCGGTCACCCCGGGAAATGAGTCGCGGCGGGCTTTTGCGCTGGAGCAGGCGGTGCAGGTTTTTTATCGCGCCGCCGATGCGGCGGGGCCGGTCAACCGTGGTCATCTCGATATGCACACCGCCATTCGCGGATCGCTGTATCGCCAGTTTGCGCTGCTCCCGGCCCACGCCGGGGATTTTTCGCCCGATTTCTATCAGCTGCTGCAGGCCAGCGGGATGGACGCCGTCGTGCGCCATACCGAAGCGGGCGGCACCTTCACCCATTTCACCTGCGAAAAGTTCGCCGCGCAAAGCGCCACCCTGGAGCTGGGGAAAGTGATGCCGTTCGGCGCCAACGATCTCAGCCTGTTCGCCGCCGCCGACGCGGCGATCCGGGCCTGGATCGCTGACGCGCCGCTGCCGCCGCGCGACAAAGCGCCGGTGGACTACTTCCTGGTCGAGGAGAGCATCATCAAGCGCGAGGGGGAATTTACGCTTAATCTCGCGGCAGACGTTGAAAACTTCACCGCGCTCCCGGCAGGGTATGAGATCGCCCGCCAGGCAGAGAAACGTTGGGTGGTGCAGGCCCGGGCCCCCTATATCCTCTTTCCCAACGCCGGGGTCGCCACCGGCCAGCGCGCCGGGCTGTTGCTCCGCGCCGCTGCCCTTCGTCTCCCGCAACCAGCCTGAGGAAACACCATGACTGAACATCAACATCAGGCGTCACCTGCCGCCGGAGGTGAAGGCGCGTCACAGCTTAAGCGCGGGCTCAGCGCCCGCCATATCCAGATGATTGCCCTCGGGGGCGCCATCGGCACCGGGCTGTTTATGGGGGCGGGGCGCAACATCGCCGTCGCCGGCACCTCGATCCTGGTTATCTATGTGCTGGTCGGGTTCTTTACCTATATGGTGATGCGGGCGATGGGCGAGCTGCTGCTCACCCGCCATGACTACCGCTCGTTTGCCGACTTTGTCGGCGAGTATCTCGGGCCGCAGGCCAGCTTTTACCTCGGCTGGACCTACTGGCTAAGCTGGGTGGTGACCTGTATCGCCGACGTGGTGGTCTGCGGGAGCTATATGCAGTACTGGTTCCCGGAACTGTCGGCGTGGATGCCGGCCCTCAGCATGCTGGCGATCCTGTTCCTGCTTAACCTGCTGTCGGTGAAAATGTTCGGCGAGGCGGAGTTCTGGTTCGCCCTGATCAAGGTGATCACCATTATCGCCCTGATCGGCACCGGCGGCTGGATGATTGCCACCGGCTGGACCTCCCCGGACGGCGTGACGGCCTCCCTCAGCCATCTCACCGACCCGACGGCCTTTATGCCCCACGGCATCACCGGCTTTTTCGCCGGCTTCCAGATAGCGATCTTCTCCTTTACCGGCATTGAGCTGCTGGGCACCATGACGGCGGAGACCCGCGATCCGCAGCGCATTTTGCCCAAGGCGATCAATGCTCTGCCGCTGCGGATTATCATCTTCTATCTGCTGTCGATGGTGGTGATCATCGCTGTCGCCTCGTGGCCGGGGGTGTCGGCGGAGACCAGCCCCTTCGTGACGCTGTTCGCCAAGGCCGGGCTGCCTGCCGCCGCGGCGGTGATTAACTTTGTGGCGCTGACCTCGGCGATGTCCTCGGCCAACAGCGGGGTCTTCTCCAGCACCCGCATGCTGTACGGCCTGTCGGTGGAGAAGCATGCGCACTGGCAGTTTCGTATCCTGTCGCGCAGTACCCGCATTCCGGTGCGCAGCCTGCTGTTCTCCTGCTTCTGCATGCTGATCGGCACGCTGTTGCTGTTTCTGGTGCCGAACGTGATGACCCTGTTCACCATCGTCTCGACCCTGGCGGCGATTATGGTGGTGTTCAGCTGGGGGATGATCCTCGTGGCCTATCTGGTTTACCGCCGTCAGCGTCCGGACCTGCACGCCGGGTCGATCTTTAAGATGCCCGCCGGGGTAGTGATGAGCTGGGTGAGCCTGCTGTTCTTCGCGTTCGCTATCTTCATCATGATCTTTGACCCGGACACGCTGCTGGCGCTGTTGGCTTCTCCGCTGTGGTTTATCGCGCTGTGGGGCTTCTGGAAGCTGAAGCAGCGGCGCGAGGGGCAGCTTCAGCTGGACAACCAGAGCGCCTGACACCCGCCGGCCCTGGCGGCCGGCTAAGCAGGGGGGAAGACTTGACGCCTGTTTGTGCCCGGTGGCGGCTGGCGCCTTACCGGGCCCATGCTTACCGGACCTGGGATAAGCGGTTTCCCCCGCCGCGCGATCTCTCCCCAGGCCCGCGCAAGCGCAGCTCCGCCGGGCGGGATAGTCGGCGCCGTAGTAGCCCTGGCGGGCTGCGGTCAGGCGCTTTCCGCCCGGGAGGGGGCCGTGCTCAGCGCGGACTTCATCCGGCTGGCGCAGAATATCGCCAGGAGCGAAATCGCCACCGTAACGCCCAGATAAATGGCCACCGGCCGCCAGTCACCGTCATATTTTGCCAGCAGACCGGTGGCGATAAGCGGCGCGGTTCCCCCGGCCAGCGCGGCGCCCAGCTGGTAGCCGAGGGTGATCCCGGTATAGCGCACATTGGCGCTGAAAATCTCAGAGCACAGGGTGCCGAGCACCGCGGTTACCGGCGCCCACAGGATGCCGAAGGCAACGATCGTCGCCAGCATGATGCCCCAGCCGGTGCCGGTGTCGAGCAGCAGGAACCACGGGACGATAAACAGCCCCAGCAGCACCACGCTCAGGGTGTACATCTTTTGCCGACCCACCTTGTCTGACAGCAGCCCCATCAGCGGGATCATCACGGTGGCCACCAGCGCGCCCAGGGTCACGGATTCCAGCGCCTGCGACTTCTGATAGCTCAGGGTGGTGGTGGCGTAGCTGACTACAAAGGTGGAGAAGATATAGAAGGGGGCGGTCTCCACCACTTTCAGGCCGGCGGCGATCAGCACTTCCCGCCAGTGGTGCTTGAGCGTATCGCGCAGCGGGGCCTTCGCCACCTGGCCGGATTTTTTCACCTGCTTAAAGGCGGGCGTTTCGTCGATATCTTTACGGATCCACAGGCCGAGAAAAACGAGGACGGAGCTGAGCAGGAACGGTATGCGCCAGCCCCAGGCGAGAAACTGCGCCTCATCGAACAGCGTCATCAGCGAGACGATAAATGTCGCCATCAACATGCCGATGGTCACCCCGGCCTGGGGAATGCTGCCGAAAAAGCCTTTCCGCTTTTCCGGCGCGTATTCATAGGCCAGCAGCAGCGCGCCGCCCCATTCGCCGCCGATACCCATGCCCTGAATAATGCGCAGAGTAATCAGCAGGGCCGGCGCCCAGAGGCCCACCATCTCGTAGGTGGGCAGCAGGCCGATCGCCACCGTGGCGCTGCCCATCAGCGACAGGGTCAGCACCAGCGTCTTCTTGCGGCCGATGCGATCGCCGATATGGGCGAAAATCACGCCGCCGATGGGGCGGATAAAAAACGTCAGCGAGAAGGAGAGCCAGGAGAGGATCAGGCCGATAACCGGGTCGACCATCGGAAAGAAGATTTTGTTGAACACCAGCGCGGCGGCGGTGCCATAGAGAAAATAATCGAACCATTCGATGGCGCTGCCTGTCAGGCTCGCGATCAGTACCTTCTTGTTTTTCTGCAGAATGGATGCAGTGTTGTCTTGTGGATTGCTCATTACGAAACGTTCTCCCGCCACGGTAAATAGGTCAGGTGTCACTCTGTGTAAACAGGGTGCAACCTGGTGTGAAAAAGGTTGTGTAATTGTTAAGCAACTTAGGGTTGAAGGTTACAATTGGCAAGTTCATCGCTGGCAAACTGGGCGACATGGCGAGGTTTGGCGTGGTGTAACCGCGACGCTATTTTTTATTTTCCACCTGATTTTGCTGTTTTTTGTTATTTTCATAGTGAGTTGTTCAGGTGCAACCCGCCTGTTTTTAGATGTTTCTTGTTATTTCAAAATGGTTACAAATTAACGCCGCTTTGCCTCCCGCGAGGCGGCGTTTATGATGGCGAAAGCATCCTCTCCGCTCGGCTGAGAGGGAATTAAGGAGACAGAATGGCAGAACAATTTCCCCGGCTGTCGGCGGCGACGCTGGCGGCGGCTAACCAGGTCGGCGCCTGGCTGGCGCAGGACGATCTGGCGATGCTACCCGCGCTGCCGCAGGTGGACGTGGTGGTGCTGGCCGGCAACGCCGTGATCCCGACCATCGACGCCGCCTGCCGGCTGGCGGCGGAACGGGAAGTCCCGCTGCTGATCAGCGGCGGCGTGGGACATTCTACGAACTATCTCTACGAGGCGGTGCGCCAGGATACCCGTTACCGTATGTTGCCGGTGGTGGGGCGTCCGGAAGCGCATGTTCTGGCCGATATTGCTCATGACTACTGGCAAATTCCGCGCTCGCGGCTGGTGGTGGAGGACCAGTCGACCAACTGCGGCGAGAACGCCCGTTTTACCCGGACCACGCTGGAGAACGGGGGGATCCCTCATCGTCGCGGGATCGTCATTCAGGACCCCACCATGCAGCGGCGAACCATGGCCACCTTCGCCCGCGTCTGGCAGGGGGTGACGACGCCGCCACAGTGGCTGAGCTTTCCCGGCTGCTCGCCGGTGCTGGAGCAGACCGATGGTCAACTGGGGTTCGCGGGCGGCGGGGCGGGGCTGTGGCCGGTCGCCCGCTACCTGGCGCTGCTGCTGGGCGAGCTGCCGCGCCTGCAGGATACGCCTGAAGGATACGGTCCGCGGGGGAAAGACTTCATCAGCCACGTCACCTTCCCGCCGGAGATCATCGATGCCTGGCGACAGCTGCGGGAGGACGCCCAGCTTGCCGGGGCGCTGCAGGCCCGCACCCTCGGCTGAAAACTGCCCGTTTGCGGCAGATTTATCGCAAACGGGCAATTTGTGTTATTGGAATGTAACCTCAAGCGGGCATTTTTGGCCCGTTTTTATGAATCAGCTCACAGAACTGCGTCAATGTGCTGCCGAACAGCGGCTTATCCGCCCGATATTTAACAAAAAAATCACCTGTTAAATACAAATGCACCACAGGAGCAGCCATGACAGCACCCGTTCAACACCCGATGTATATTGATGGCCAGTTCGTTTCCGGTCGCGGCGACGGCTGGATCGACGTGCTTAACCCGGCGACCGAAGCGCTGCTGTCGCGGATCCCGGACGGGACTGCCGAAGAGGCGCGGCTGGCGATTGACGCCGCCGAGCGCGCCCAGCCCGGCTGGGAAGCGCTGCCGGCCATTGAGCGTGCGGGCTGGCTGCGCAAAATTGCCGCCGGTATCCGCCAGCGTGCCGACGAGATCGCCGGGCTGATTGTCGCTGAAGGCGGCAAGATCCAGCAGCTGGCGGCGGTGGAGGTTGCGTTCACCGCGGACTATCTCGACTATATGGCAGAATGGGCGCGCCGTTACGAAGGTGAGATCGTGCAGAGCGATCGCCCGGGGGAGAATATCCTTGTCTTTAAACGCGCGCTGGGGGTGACCACCGGGATCCTGCCGTGGAACTTCCCGTTCTTTCTTATCGCCCGCAAGCTGGCGCCGGCCCTGATCACTGGAAATACCATTGTCATTAAGCCCAGCGAATTTACGCCCAATAATGCCATCGCCTTTGCCGAGATTGTCCATCAGGTTGGGTTGCCGAAAGGGGTCTTTAACCTTGTGCTTGGCCGCGGAGAAACCGTTGGCCAGGAGCTGGCCGGCAATCCGAAGGTGGCGATGGTCAGCATGACCGGCAGCGTGGCGGCGGGAGAAAAAATTATGGCCGCTGCGGCGAAAAATATCACCAAAGTGTGCCTCGAGCTCGGCGGCAAAGCGCCTGCCATTGTAATGGACGATGCGGATCTGGAGCTGGCGGTGAAAGCGGTAGTGGACTCGCGGGTGATTAACACCGGGCAGGTGTGTAACTGCGTCGAGCGGGTCTATGTTCAGCAGGGAATATACGACCGCTTCGTCAACCGCCTCGGTGAGGCGATGAAGGCCGTCCAGTTTGGCGACCCGGCGACGCGGGATGACATCGCGATGGGGCCGCTGATCAACGCGGCGGCGCGGGACCAGGTGGCGGGCAAAGTGACGAAGGCGGTGGCGCAGGGGGCGCGGGTGGCGCTGGGCGGTCAGCCGCTGGAGGGCAAAGGCTATTTTTATCCGCCGACCCTGCTGTTGGATGTACGTCAGGAGATGGACATTATCCATGAGGAAACCTTCGGTCCGGTGCTGCCGGTGGTGGCCTTTTCGACCCTCGATGAGGCGCTGGCGATGGCCAATGACAGCGATTATGGCCTGACCTCCTCAATCTATACCCGCGATCTGAACGTGGCGATGAAAGCGATTAAGGGACTGAAGTTTGGCGAAACCTACATCAACCGTGAGAACTTTGAGGCGATGCAGGGGTTCCACGCCGGCTGGCGTAAGTCGGGGATCGGCGGCGCAGATGGCCGCCACGGCCTGAATGAGTACCTGCAGACCCAGGTGGTCTATCTGCAGGCCTGAGGCACTCCACACAGAACCGGCGGACAGCGCAGGCTGTCCGCCGTTCACTTAGCGGGCAAATTTCTCCAGCACGCGGATCAGTTGGGTGACAAAGCCGTATTCGTTATCGTACCAGGCGACGGTTTTCACCAGCTGTACGCCGCCGGCCTCCACAATCTCCAGCTGGGTAGCATCGTAGATCGAACCGAAATGGCTGCCGATGATATCGGAAGAGACGATCTCCTCTTCGGTGTAACCAAAGGATTCATTGCCCTCAGCCGCCTGCCTCATCGCCTGATTGACCTCATCCGCAGTCACCTTTTTCTCCAGCACCGATACCAGCTCCGTCACTGAGCCGGTTTTGGTCGGTACGCGCTGGGCATGGCCTTTCAGCTTACCGCTCAGGGCAGGGATCACCAGGCCAATGGCTTTTGCCGCGCCGGTAGTGTGCGGGATAACGTTTTCCGCCGCCGCCCTGGAGGCGCGCAGATCTTTTCCGCGCGGCCCGTCCACCAGCGACTGGGTGCCGGTATAGGCGTGGATGGTGGTCATGGTGCCTACGGTGATGCCGAAGGCATCCTGCAGAACTTTGGCCATCGGCGCCAGGCAGTTGGTGGTGCAGGAGGCCACGGAGATGATGGTGTCATCCGGGGTCAGGGTGTCATCGTTGACGTTGTAGACGATGGTTTTCATCTCGCCGGCGGGGGCGGAAATCAGCACTTTGCGCGCGCCTGCCTGGAGATGGGCTTGCGATTTCTCGGCCGAGGTGTAGAACCCGGTACACTCCACAATCACCTCGGCGCCTGCCGCCTGCCATGGAATATGCTGCGCCTCTTTTTCGGCATACACCGTAATGGTTTTGCCGTTGACGATCAGCGCATCTTCGGTAAAGTCGACGCTCCACGGGAAGGGGCCGTAGTTTGAATCATGCTTCAACAGGTAGGCCAGCACCTTTGGCGAAGTGAGGTCGTTGATAGCCACCACTTCCAGGCTGCTGTCGACTTCTAATAAACGACGTAACACCAGACGTCCGATACGACCAAATCCATTAATCCCAAGTTTACTCATGGATATTCTCCGGTTGGTAAAACGACTCGATGTGATGAAACTCCTCCAGGCTTAGCCCTGTCCCCCTGATTGGTCAACTGACAATCTGTGCGCTTTGCCAGGGCCTGCGGGCCGGAGAGGGGAAAAGTGAATGTTTTCCCGGTCTTTTTTGCCCGTGACGGCAGGGAATGATTTTTGTTACCAGAGATGAGGGGGCTGCCTGCTGGCGAAACGACGAAAAGCGTCTATGCTTAACTATTGAATAGCTTAGTAAAAAATTGACGTTAGACGAAGGGAGAGGTTATGGGATTCTGGAGAATCGTTTTCACTATCATTCTGCCGCCGCTGGGTGTGCTGCTGGGAAAAGGCTTCGGCTGGGCGTTTATTCTCAATATCATTTTGACCCTGCTGGGCTATATTCCTGGCCTGATCCACGCCTTTTGGGTGCAGACCCGCGATTAAAGGCTGACCCTCGCCGCCTCCCCCTGAGACCTGTTCAGGGGGGCATCAGGCACTCTTTATATAACAGCGTATTATCCTTCGACCAGTAGTGCCGGGTCTCCTCTTCCAGATCGACGATCCACTTAAATACCCCGGCGCTGGCGAGATCCCGGCAGTACTGTTCAAAGTTAATGGCCCGGGCAAAGTGGCGGATAACGGCGGCCCTGGTCAGACAATGGCTGGCCTCAGCGCGAACGCGCAGCAGCCCGCGGGCGCTTTTTACCGAGACCACCTCGTCGTTTGCCATTACGAAATTCATATTGCCGGTGGAAACAAAATAGATGTAGTAGGAGACCTGATGCCGACGCAGTTCATTGGCGAAGGTGGCATAGTCGGCGTCAGAACGCGCTTGCTCAAAAAAATGACCCAGCCTGACCAGCAGTTCCATTTCGATCCTTATCGTGTCGCTGTGTGCGGCTTTGGCCGATAGCGGCAGAAACCATTCACTAAATAACTTATTCGCATTTTAATAATATAGGCGCGTTATATTAATGGTTATTGCGTAACTGGAACACGGTTTCAAGTGTTACAATCTATTGCAATCGTTTGGCTACCTGGTCAGCGATGCGTAAGCGAACGGCGAGGCGGGAACGAGGAGACAAGCGCCGGCGGGGAAGGCCGCCGGCGGGAAAACGGCGCTACTTCTGAATCAAATAGCGAATGGTTGGGCCATCCTGTTGAATATCCAGCACCGTGTAGCCGTGGTTCCTTGCATCAAGCGGAATGTTATTGATCGACTGCGGACAGTCGCTGACCACTTCGAGGATCTCGCCTTTTTGCAGGGAAGGCATTGCCTCCAGGGTAGCGACCGCCGGATACGGGCAGGGTTCGCCGACCATATCCAGGCGATAATCAGGGATGATGTTTTTCATGCGCTCTCCTTCACGGTCCGGACCGCCGCCTGGCGGCGGAAAAAATGTCTCTCCCAGGCGATCACCAGCAGCAGGGCGATCAGCAGCAGTAGATAGGTGGCCAGTAGTCCGCAAAAGGGACCGAAGGCGTTCAGCAGGTTGACTTTCTGCCAGTGGGTGGCGAGCGGGGCGGCGATATCGTCCCAGCACCAGGCGAGCAGCGTTGAGCCGATGACGTTGCCCAGCCCAACCCACCAGTAGTGAACCTGGCCCTCCACCGCCCGGTACATCCAGCCGGTCTCACAGCCGCCGGCCAGCACGATGCCAAAGCCAAATAGTAGCCCGCCAATCGCCGCATTAGGACCGGCCCACATAATTTTCGGCGCCATCCCCAATTGCACATAGCTGAAGATACCGATGGCGCTCGCCGCCATGCCGAAGATAATCGCCTTCGCCATCACCGTCCGGCCGGTGATCCACATATCGCGAAATGCGGAGGTAAAGCAGATCTGCGCGCGCTCAATAAGCAGGCCAAAGGCAATGCCAAACAGCATCGCCAGGCCGAGCGCCGGGTGGTCTGCGGCGGTGAGCAGGCCCCAGCCGATCATGGCGAAAAAGACCACCATCCCCTGGCGGAAACGGCGGCGCGCCTGCTGCGGTTTTTGGGTTAAGGGCGAGGCGGCGGACACTTTTTGCATTTTTACCGGGATGCGAAAAAGGGGCAGCAGCGTGAAGCGGGCGCCAAACCAGGAGCCGATGGCGGTGGCGATGGCAAACAGCCAGGCGTGCAGGGAGAACTGCGGAATGCCGGTGAAGAAGGCCGCCAGGTTGCAGCCCATCGCCAGCCGTGCGCCGAACCCGGCGATGATGCCGCCCGCCACGGCCTGCGCAATGCGGAGCCGGCTGCGTGGCAAGCGCAGTTTGACGTTATTCGCCCACAGCGCGGCGGCCAGGCAGCCGCCGAACATGCCGATGATCATCCTGCCATCGATGCGGGTCAGCGGCGACCCTTCGAGATGTATCAGCTGGTAATAGCCCCACTGTTCGCTGTGGACGCCCAGCAGCTGCAGCAGCTGACCACCCCAGCGGGTGAATTCGCCGGTCACCGCCCAGAAGGTGCCGGTGATGCCAAAATAGTAGGTAGAGAGAATGCCCGCGGCAATGACCGCCGGGACAGGAGACCAGAACCGGATAAGCCAGGCCTGTTTGAAGGATTGCCATGTCATAAAAATGCCTCTGAACTCAGAAGGTATTAACGGTCGATGACCGACCAAAGGGGGCAAATAGTACCCGCCTTAGCGCCTGCTTTCTCTGTTTTGGATCAAGGCCCTACGCTTGCGTCAGCACGGCAACCAGCGCCAGCAGCGCGGGCAGCGCCTGAATATAGAGAATTTTGCGGCTGGCGGTCAACGCGCCGAAAATCCCGGCGGCCAGCACGCAGGCCAGGAAAAAGATAACCACCTGCACCCCCGGCGCCCCCAGCCACAGCCCCCATGCCAGGCCGGCGGCCAGAAAGCCGTTATACAAGCCCTGGTTGGCCGCCAGCACCCGGGTCTGCCGGGCGAAATCGGCGCTGAGGTTAAAGGCCCGGCGCCCGGCGGGGGCTTCCCAGAGAAACATCTCCAGCACCAGGATGGCGAGATGAATAATAGCGACCAGCGCAACGAGGAGAGTGGCTAACACAGCGGTCCTTAACGATTAGAGAAATGTTTCTCCAGTATAACCGCAGGCGCTCACCAGGCGAGAGGGCGACTGCTATAGTGCAGATAGCGTCATATTTTCCCGCCGCGAAGAGCGTCGGTTTATCTGATTGCCCTTTGGTTTAGCTAAGCGGTGCTAGCATGCCGGGTTCTTTTTACGGGTATGGCATAGGTTACTGAATGGTAAATAAATTATGGATTTTGTTATCAGCGCTACTAATGGTTGCCATGCCGTCGGCGCAGGCCGGGGAATTAAACCTCTATTCGATGAATACCGGTTCCTATGTCTATCATATGACGGGTAACCACGGACAATATAACGAACATTTCAATAACAACTTTTTCTCGGTGGAGCGCAAGTTTTCTCAGGATTCAAAATACAGCGTGCTGGTCGGAACGATGAAAAACAGCTTTGACGATCGCTGCCTGACTCTCGGCGTGCGCCGCGACTGGCTGAAAAACGATACCGGCTGGGTACTGAAAGGGGTGTATGCCTATACCGGGGAATTTTTCTTTGATGCCTTCAGCCACTGTGGGGATTCCGGCACCTACCGCACCGCCAAAAAAATCACCGGCATCGGTTTTTCGCCCTACCTCTATCATGGCCTGCAATATAATTTCACCGATTATTTCGGTGTGGAAGGCGGCATTATTGTGCCGGCGATCTTTGTGATGAGTGTTCAGTGGAGCTTTCGCTAGACGCTTTATTTCCCGGGAAAAGAGCAGGCCACCACAGGTGGCCTGATACTAACGACCTGGCGGCAGGAATTAATGGAAGCCGAGACGGATCAGATCCAACGGGCAGAAGCGGCCCTCGCAGCCGTCGATTTCAACGCAGTCCGCCCGGCGCAGCTGCTCAGCGGTTTTCCCCTCGCCATGGATAGCTTTAATCACGCCCGTCGTCCCGTTACCGGCGATCATTACCATGCTGCCGGTAGCAATAGCGTTACGATTACGGTCATAGGTTTTCATGGTCTCCTCCTCAATAAACCTGGGTGAAAGCAATGATTAAGCGCGCAAATTAATACCGCTTTCTGCCTAAAAAAGTTTTGAGGATAATCAAATTTATTTTAATAACCACCTGAGCATAAAGGCAAGAAGACCTTCTGTTCGCCTCCATCGCATCGCCTGCGCGGCGAGGGGATGAAGCGTGATACTGTCCGTCATATGTCAGCCAGGTTACTGTTTTATGACCAGATTATTAACCTTGCCAGCCCGCGGAAAATAGCGAAAGATGGCACTATTCGGGCATCAACGGTGCCAGTGCCTGTCCTGAGGGAGCCATGAGTCAAGACGTCACCGCGAAGATGTTAAAGCCCGATTTTGATAGTGAAGTTTCCGGCCTGGTGCATGGCTATTTGTTTCATGAACAGCGCCCCCCGCAGCCGATCGCCTCTGGCGAGGTCTGCGCCCGCTATCAGGCGCTCGCCGATGACAAGGCGTTTATCTGGTTACACCTGAATCTTAATCATGCCACCGCCGAGAAATGGTTAACCAGCCACTTTCCGGTGGCCGATTTTTTCTTCGAGGAGATCCGCAGCGGCTCGCACACCACCCGCATTGAGCGACAGGGGGAAAATCTGTTCGCTGTGCTTAACGATGTGCTGTTTCGTCCGCAGGATACCAGCGCGGAAACCGCCACGCTGTGGCTCTACTGTAGCCCCAGGCTGGTGGTGACGGCGCGCTTCAAACCGTTGCGGTTTATCGAATGGATGCTGCCGCGCTTGCAGACGCTCAGGGTGAACACGTCTACTGAGCTGCTGGCCTTTCTGCTGGAGGAGCAGGAGGAGGTGCTGGAGCAGGTCGTCCGCCAGGCCAGCCGCCATGTTGACCTTATTGAAGAGCGTCTTCTGAGCAATCACGTGCAGCGCAACCGGGCCGATCTGGCGCGGCTACGGCGGATGCTTTTACGCTTCCAGCGGCTGCTGGCGCCGGAGCCGGCGGCGATGTTCCGGCTACTTAACCGGCCGCCGGCGTGGATGGATCGCGCGGTGGTGCAGGCGTTTCGTCAGTTCACCGAAGAGTTTAGCGTGGTGCTTAACGATCTGTCGGGCCTGATCGAGCGCATCAGTCTGCTGCAGGAGGAGATTGGCGCCCGCCAGCTGGAGCAGAGCAATCGCACCCTCTATACCCTGACGGTGATCACCGTCCTCGCGCTGCCGATTAACATCGTCGCCGGTTTCTTCGGCATGAACGTCGGTGGGATCCCGCTGGCAAGCAACCACCACGGGTTTATCCTGCTGGTGGTGATTGTCGCTGTCTTTACCCTCGGCGCCGGTTACCTGGCGTTTCGCCGGCGCGATGACCTGTAGATTGCGCGTCGAATCAGCTGAGGCTGCGCAGGGCGGCAATCAGTCCTTCGACACCGCGTTCCAGCTTCTCGCGCGGGCAGCCGACGTTGAGTCGCAGAAAGCCGTTGCCCTCAGGACCATAGGTATAACCCGGCATAATCGCCACCTTCTGTTCGGCGATCAGCGCCTGCTGTAGCGCGCGATCGTCAACGTTGAGCGGGCGCAGGTCGATCCATGCCAGGTAGGTGGCCTCCGGCGGCTGCCAGCAGAGCGCGGGGAAGGCGTTGTTGAGCGTGTCGGCGACATAGCGCATATTCGCCTGCAGGTAGTCGCGCAGGGCATCGAGCCAGGGAGCCCCGTCGCGGTAGGCGGCGATATGGGCGACCAGCGCCGGCACGGAAGGGGAAGAGAGCCCGTCGCGACCCTTTAGCGCCTGCAGGTAGCTGTCGCGCTCGTTCTCTTCGGGGATAAAGCCGTAGGCCCCGGTAAAGGCCGGAATATTGAAGCTCTTCGAACCGGAGGTGAACAGCGCCCATGGTCCCTGAGCGACCTCGCTCCACGGGATATGGCGGTGTTCGCCCCAGGTCATGTCCATATGAATTTCGTCGCTAATCACCCTGACGCCATGTTTTTGACACAGGGCCGCCATGGTCTCCAGCTCCTCGCGACGCCAGACTTTCCCCGTTGGGTTGTGCGGGCTGCACAGCAGCAGCAGGGTATTCTTTGGCTCCGCCAGCGCCGCCTCCAGGCGGTCCATATCGCAGCGCCACCGATTATCCTTCAGGATCAATGGCACCGGGGCAATCCGCCGCCGGTTAGCGGTGATGGTGTTATAGAACGCATCGTAGGCAGGGGTGTGGACCACGACGCCGTCGCCTTCTTTCGACCACTGGCGGATGGTTTCCGCCACCATATAGATAACCGAGGGTCCGTAGACCACAGATTGCGGATCGATGTCGCTGTTAAAGCGGCTGGCGTACCAGTGGGCAATCGCCCCGAGAAACGCCTCGTTGCGCCAGCGGCTGTAGCCGAACACCCCGTGGGCCAGCCGCTGGCTAACGGCGTCGAGAATACAGGGCGCGGTGGCGAAATCCATATCGGAAATAGTGAACGGCAGCAGATCGGCGGCGCCAAACCGGTCGGCGACATAGTCCCATTGCGTGCACCAGGTGCCGTGGCGATCGATAGGGGTGGCAAAATCAAACATTGGAGCTTCCTTAGCGAGCGCCCCCTCCGTAGCGGAGGGGGACTAGTGGGATCAGGCCTGCACGGTATTCATCAGCGTGGCCATCTCATCTTTTACCGACTGTACCTGCGGGCCAATAACCACCTGCAGATTATGCTGGTTGAGCTGTACCACCCCGATGGCGCGATGGGCTTTCAGCGCGGCGGCGTCCACTTTGCTCATATCGTGCACCGACAGGCGCAGACGGGTAATGCAGTTATCCAGCGAAACAATGTTCTCTGCGCCGCCGAGCGCCGCCAGAATCGCCGGTACGTTATACCCGGATTTGCCGATGGTACCGGCGACGGCTTTCTCCACGCTGGCGGCAGTGTCGATGTCGCGACCCGGCGTTTTCAGATTGAAGCGGGTGATGGCGAAGCGGAAGATGGCATAGTAGACCGCGAACCAGATAGCCGCCACCACCGGCACCAGATACCACTTGGTGGCCAGGCCATGCAGAATGCCAAACACCACGAAGTCGATGATATTGCCGTCGGTGTTGCCGATGGTTACCCCGAGCACCGCCATGATGGTAAAGCCGAGACCGGTCAGCAGCGCGTGGATGACATACAGGACCGGCGCGACAAACAAGAACAAGAACTCCAGCGGCTCGGTGGTGCCGCCGACCACGCAGGCGATGACCCCGGAGATCAGCAGGCCTTTAATTTTATGTCGGTTTTCCGGACGGGCGCAGTGGTACATCGCCAGCGCGGCTCCCGGCAGGCCGCCGAGGAATGCCGGCATTTTACCCTGCGACAGGAAACGGGTGGCGCTTTCGGCGAAGCCGTGGGTCGTCGGACAGCTCAGCTGCGCCTGGAAGATGGTCAGCGCGCCGCTGACGCTGTGGCCGCAGACGTCGAGGGTGCCGCCGGCTTCGGTAAAGCGGATCAGCGCCACCAGAATATGGTGCAGGCCAAACGGCAGCAGCAGTCGCTCGCCGGTGCCGAAGATCATAGGCCCAAAATCCCCGGCGCTGTTGATCATCTTCCCGAGGGCGTTGATCCCCATAGCGAAGACTGGCCACACCAGCGGGATCGCCAGCCCAACCAGCCCCAGCACCACGGTGGTGACGATCGGCACGAAGCGGGTGCCGCCGAAGAAGGCCAGGGCGTCCGGCAGGCGAATGTTATGGAAGCGTTCATGCAGCAGCCAGACGATAATCCCGGCGATCACCGCCCCGAGGATCCCGGTATCGATTGACGGAATGCCGATAATGTTCTGGATATTGTTGGCCTTCAGGATCGCGGCGTCGGTGGTGGGCAGAATACCCTTCGCGGTCAGCCAGAAGTTGACCGCCAGGTTCATGACCGCGTAGCCAACGAAGCCGGCGAAGGCGGCGACGCCTTTGTTCTCTCGCGCCAGACCCAGCGGGATGGCGATACAAAACATGACCGGCAGGAAGCTGAAGGCAAAGGAGCCGACCTTGCTCATCCAGATAAAGATGGCCTGCAGCAGCGGCATATCCAGCCACGGCAGCAGAGTCAAAACATCGTGACTGCTTAGCGAGCTGCCGATCCCCAGCATGATCCCGCAAAACGAGAGCAACGCTACGGGCAGCATGAAGGTTTTTCCCAGCTGCTGGAAAAATTCCCATAAGGTGATTTTTGGTGCTGTTTTCGCCGTCATAGCACGGTTCCTGATTCATAAGTGGTCGGGAGAACTAACGCCACGGCAAGATAAAACGTTTTATCACTTTTTAGTGCGATAAAAATCACATATTCAAGCGATAATAAGGTTTATAAAGATCGCACAATGATAAAACGATTTATCGACAGGCAAGGGAGTCAGCCAGCAGGTTATGGCAATCGCAAAAAAGATCACCATCAATGATGTGGCGCTGGCTGCCGGCGTCTCGGTGAGTACCGTTTCACTGGTACTGAGCGGCAAAGGGCGCATCTCCAGCGCCACCGGCGAGCGGGTTAATCAGGCTATCGAACAGCTGGGATTTGTGCGCAACCGTCAGGCGGCCTCGCTGCGCGGTGGGCAGAGCGGGGTGATTGGCCTTATCGTCAGCGACCTGTCAAAACCGTTTTATGCTGAATTAACCGCCGGCCTCACCGATGCCCTGGAGAGGCAGGGGAAAATGGTATTTCTCACCCAGGGAGGCCGCAGCGGCGAGAAGATGGCCCAGCGGTTTGATACGCTGGCGGCGCAGGGGGTGGACGGGGTGATTATCGCCGGGGCGATCGACCGCGGGAGCGAGCTGCGCGAGCGGGCGGCGGAGGCGGGGGTGCCGCTGGTGTTTGCTTCCCGCGCCAGCTATCTTGACGATGTCGACCTGATCCGCCCGGACAACATGCAGGCGGCGCAGCTGGTGACGGAGCATCTTATCCGCCGCGGCCATCAGCGGATCGCCTGGCTCGGCGGGCAGAGTGCTTCGCTGACGCGCGCTGAGCGGGTCGGCGGCTATTGCGCCACCTTGCTGAAATACGGCCTGCCGTTTCACAGCGAATGGGTGCTGGAGTGCGAGTCCAGCCAGAAGCAGGCGGCGGAGGCGATGACCGGCCTGCTGCGCCAGAATCCGACCATTACCGCGGTGCTGTGCTACAACAACGTGGTAGCCACCGGCGCGTGGTTCGGTCTGTTACGGGCTGGAAGACAGAGCGGGGAAGATGGCGTCGAGAGCTACTTTGAGCAGCGGGTGGCGCTGGCGGCGTTTGCCGACGTGCCGGAGGCCGCCCTCGACGACCTGCCCCTCACCTGGGTGACCACCCCGGCGCGGGAGATGGGGAAAAGCCTGGCGGATTCGATGCTGCGGCGTCTGGAAGAGGGGACTGGCGAGACGCGAAACCAGATTATGCCCCCGCGGCTGGTGACGCGAAAATGAGGGAGACGGCGCGCGCTGGCCGTCTCCTGTACCGATAAGTTACGGCTGCGGGGCGGCGTCGTCCTGCTGAGGAGCGGCGTCATCCTGCTGCGGCTGGCCTTCCTGCTGCGGCTGGCCTTCCTGCGGCGCGCTGTCCGGCAGCGAAGGCGCTTCCAGACCAAACATCGCGGCAAAGTCTTGCAGCGGCATTTTCTGTCCGTTCAGCGTCACCTGGCCGTTCGCGTACTGCAGACTGCTGCTGATGGCGTTATCTTCCATGGTGGTAATGCGGAACATCTGGCCCATCGCCGCCAGGCCTTTGACCTGCTGATCGGCGAGTTTGGCGGCATCGGCCGGCTGATAGCCTTCCAGACCGGCGATCTTAGTCATAAACTCCGTCGCCATATCCACCGGGATCACCACTTTGCCGTCCAGGGACTGCACCACGCGATCCAGGCTGTCCGCCAGGGTCTGCGGCGGAGCGGTCACCTGGGCCGGATCTTTCAGCAGAACCGAGAGGTTGAGGGTGCTTTCGCCTTTGGCATTGCGCCAGCTCAGCGGAGAGATGGTCACCGACGGGTTGCCTTTGAGCAGGATCGGCAGCGCATTGAACAGCGTTTCGGTGAGGGCCTGCTGATACAGCTCCGGATTCTGCGCCAGCTCCGGTTTCGCCAGCAGCGCCTGAGACTGCGCGCTGTACTGCTGACTGAACTGGTGCCACGCCTGACCGTCGACGTTATCCACTTTCAGCGTGAGTTTGCCGCTGCCCATATCCTGCCCCTGCAGCTTGAGGCTGTTGACGGTGTAGTTCACCTGACTGTTCACGCCTTTGCCGTCCTGGGTCAGCGTCGAGCCGCCGTCCAGCGCCATGCCGTCGATCAGCGCCAGCTCTTTGCCTTCGACGCTGATGGCCAGTTTATCGAGGGTCATTTTTTGCTGGCCGATACGTTCGTTGAAGCTGGCCAGCTCGGTGGCGCCGTCGGTGGTCAGGTTGACGAAGCGCAGCTGTACCTTCTGGTTATATTCGTTGAGCGCATCGATCTGCCCGCTGCCGGCCTGGCCCTTCAGGCTGATGTTTTTGCCGTCGCGGTCGGCGTCGAGCTGGAACTGACCGCCGCTGAAGGTAACTTTCTCATCGCCTTTAGCGTAGTCGAGGGCGTTAAGGACGATAGCCGACTGGCTGTCGCCGCTGTAGGCAATGCGCGTATCGACGGTAAAGGGGGTGTCGCCTTTGGCTATCTCGAACAGCGCCTGGCTGGCGTCGTTTTTCACCAGCGTGGTGTGGACGGAAGCCATTGCCGGCGCCAGATTAAAGGCTTTTAACGAGGCCAGCGGGAAGGGGCCATGATCGACCACTTCGTCAAGCACCACGCTCTGCCCGGCGGCCAGCCAGCCGTTAGCCTGACCGGCGATCGGCTTCACCACCAGCTGCAGATGGCTGCTGAACAGCCCGCGCTGGTAGTCCTGATAGCTCAGCTCCAGACCTGACTCCGGCGCGCTGCTGCGCAGCTGGGCGTTTGCCTGCTGCACCATATCGGCGATCCGGCCTTCCAGCTGTTTACCAGTGAACCAGGCGCCGCCTGTCCATACCACGCCCAGCGCCACGATGACTCCTGCTGCGACCAGCGATTTTTTCATAGCATTTATCCATAAATGAAGCCAGGCGGAGAGACCGCCTGGCTGAGTTATTACCAACAGTAAGCGCGACCTGAAGGGGCAGTCGCTTACTGGAGCTTATTGAAAACGCGCGCCACGCGGCCGCGGCCGCTGACCTGCACCGGCGGTTCACTGGCGGCCACGAAGGCCGACTCGCCCGGCTTGAGGGTCAGGCTCTGGTCGCCTTTGCGCAGTACGGCTTCGCCGTCGACGCAGAACACGATCGCCGCGCTTGCCTGGGCCAGATCGCTGGCCTCGGCGGAGAGGTCATGCAGGGAGAAGGCAAAATCTTCCACCGGGATCGGGAAGTCGAGTTCCGCGCCGTGACGCTGCGGCTGGGTCAACAGCTCACCCGCCGGTTTAGCCTCGAACTTGACGTTAGCAACCAGCTCAGGAATATCAATGTATTTCGGCGTCAGGCCGGCGCGCAGTACGTTATCCGAGTTGGCCATCACCTCCAGCGCCACCCCCTGCAGATAGGCGTGCGGCGTTTCAGCAAACAGGAACATCGCTTCGCCTGGGTTCAGCTTCACCACGTTCAGCAGCAGCGGGGAGAAGAGGCCGCTGTCGTCCGGATAGAATTCCGCGATCAGGCGGATAGTCTGCCACGGTTCGCCTTGTTCACGGGCCAGTACGTCGCGCAGCACCTGCAGCGCCTTGGCCTTTTCCTCACCCTGCATATTTAGCAGGCTGGCAAACAGCTGGCTCAGGTGAGTCGCGTCCGGCTGCTGCAGGAAGGCGCCGATTGCCGGATGCGCGCTAGCCACCGGCTGCAGCAGGGTGACAATCTCGCTGAACTCGCGAAATGCATTCATCGCCAGGAACGGCGTCAGGGCAAAAACCAGCTCCGGTTTGTGGTTCGGATCTTTGTAGTTACGCTCGGCGGCGGAGAGCGGGATACCGGCGGCGTTCTCGCGGGCGAAACCTTCTTCCGAGGCCTGCTTGTTGGGATGCACCTGAATTGAGAGCGGCTGAGCGGCGCACAGTACCTTAAACAGGAACGGCAGTTCACCAAAGCGGGCGGCAACCTTGTCGCCGAGCAGAGCGGCTTTATCCGCGTCAATCACCTCGCGCAGCGAACGCGGCTGGCCGTCGGCCGCCAGGATCTGCGAACTGCTCTTCGGATGCGCCCCCATCCACAGCTCTGCCATCGGCAGATTGTCCGGGTTGGCGATGCCATAGAGTTCGGTTAAGGCGGTGTGGCTTCCCCATGCATAGTTCTGCACGGCGTTAATCAGCTTTTGCATTCTCAATCCCTGTTTCAAACAAAGTAAATTTTATCGCCCTATTAAACCAGCAAACGGTGGAGAAGCAACTGCTGAAAGAAAAAGTCGTCCTTGTCTCAGTTTTTGTTAAAAAATTGTGTAAGATTGTTCGACTCGCTTTTCTACAGGCACATGGAGTCCCTGCCTGAAACATAATCAGCCAAAGCAGTAAGTGAGAGTACAATGTCGAATAAACCGTTTGTTTACCAGGATCCTTTTCCGCTCAAAAAGGATGACACCGAGTATTATCTCCTCAGCAGTGATTACGTCTCCGTCGCCGAATTCGCCGGCCAGGAAGTGCTAAAAGTTGACCCTCAGGCGCTGACCCTTCTGGCGCAGCATGCTTTCCACGACGCCTCCTTTATGCTTCGCCCTGCGCATCAGCAGCAGGTGGCGGATATCCTTAACGATCCGGAAGCCAGCGAAAACGATAAATACGTCGCGCTGCAGTTCCTGCGCAACTCGGATATCGCCGCCAAAGGTATTCTGCCCACCTGCCAGGACACCGGCACCGCGATCATCATGGGTAAAAAAGGCCAGCGCGTGTGGACCGGCGGCGGCGATGAAGCCGCCCTGGCGCAGGGGGTGTACAACACCTATATCCAGGACAACCTGCGCTACTCGCAGAACGCGCCGCTGGATATGTATAAAGAGGTTAACACTGGCACCAACCTGCCGGCGCAGATCGATCTCTATGCTACCGATGGCGATGAGTACAAATTCCTCTGCATCGCCAAGGGCGGCGGCTCGGCGAACAAAACCTATCTGTACCAGGAAACCAAAGCGCTGATCACCCCGGCGAAGCTGAAAAATTACCTCGTCGAGAAGATGCGCACCCTCGGTACTGCCGCCTGTCCACCGTACCATATCGCCTTCGTGATCGGCGGTACCTCGGCGGAAGCGACGCTGAAGACCGTGAAGCTGGCGTCCACCAAATACTACGATGGCCTGCCGACCGAAGGTAACGAGCACGGCCAGGCGTTCCGCGACGTGCAGATGGAGCAGGAGCTGCTGCTGGAGGCGCAGAACCTTGGTCTCGGCGCGCAGTTCGGCGGCAAATACTTTGCCCACGATATCCGCGTGATCCGTCTGCCGCGTCACGGCGCTTCCTGCCCGGTCGGGATGGGGGTTTCCTGTTCCGCCGACCGCAACATCAAAGCCAAAATTAACCGCGACGGCATCTGGATCGAGAAGCTGGAGAGCAACCCGGGGAAATATATCCCTGAGCATCTGCGCCAGGCCGGGGAAGGCGAAGCGGTGAAGGTAAATCTTAACCAGCCGATGAGCGAGATCCTGGCGCAGCTGTCGCAGTATCCGGTGTCCACCCGCCTGTCGCTGAGCGGGACTATCATCGTCGCCCGCGATATCGCCCACGCTAAGCTGAAGGAGCTTATCGACAACGGCGAGGCGCTGCCGCAGTACGTCAAAGATCACCCGATCTACTACGCAGGTCCGGCCAAGACGCCGGACGGTTACGCCTCCGGCTCTTTGGGGCCGACCACCGCAGGCCGCATGGACTCTTACGTTGATCTGCTGCAGTCCCATGGGGCGAGCAAGATCATGCTGGCGAAAGGCAACCGCAGCCAGCAGGTTACCGACGCCTGCCACAAACACGGCGGCTTCTACCTCGGCAGCATCGGCGGCCCGGCGGCAGTGCTGGCCCAGCAGAGCATCAAGAGCCTCGAGTGCGTGGCCTATCCGGAGCTGGGTATGGAGGCTATCTGGAAAATTGAAGTGGAGGATTTCCCGGCCTTTATCCTCGTTGATGATAAAGGCAATGACTTCTTCCAGCAGATCCAGACCTCGCAGTGCGCCCGCTGCGTGAAGTAACCCACGCCGCCCTTCGGGGCGGCGCTGGTCGATGACAAACCTGATTTCGTTAGGGTGAGCGCCTTTCTGCCGGGTGGCGGCTTTCGCCTTACCCGGCCTACGAAAAACAGCAATATCAATAAGTTATGCAGTTCTCTGTAGGCCCGCGCAAGCGTAGCGCCGCCGGGCAATCCCGACGATTGCATTTTGTCAGCGGTCTGGGCCGCCCCTCGGGGCGGCTTTTTTTATGTCGCTTCGCGGCACGAACCACCAAAACAACTTATCAATCTGGCCAATACTTAGTCTTTTAAGCAGGTGAGCTTTGTCGCTATGACGCACTTTTCATCCAAGGAGAAAGTAATGACAACGCATCGCAGTGAAAAAGACTCGATGGGCGCCATCGAGGTCCCGGCCGATAAACTCTGGGGCGCCCAGACCCAGCGCTCGCTGGAGCATTTCCGCATCTCGACCGAAAAAATGCCCGGGGAGCTGATATACGCCCTGGCGCTGACCAAGCGGGCGGCGGCGAAGGTTAACCAGGATCTCGGACTGTTGACGGCGGAGAAAGCCGGGGCGATCGTCGCCGCCGCTGACGAAGTGCTGGCCGGAAAGCACGCGCAGGAGTTCCCCCTGGCTATCTGGCAGACCGGCTCCGGCACCCAAAGCAATATGAATATGAACGAGGTGCTGGCCAACCGCGCCAGTGAACTGCTAGGCGGAGAACGGGGGATGGCGCGAAAAATTCATCCCAATGACGATGTGAATAAGAGCCAAAGCTCAAATGATGTATTCCCCACCGCCATGCACGTCGCGGCGCTGATTGCCCTGCGGGAAAAAGTGATCCCGTCGCTGCAGGCGCTGCGGGCGACGCTCAATGAAAAAGCGGTGGCCTTCAGGGATATCGTCAAGATCGGCCGCACCCATCTGCAGGACGCCACGCCGCTCACCTTAGGCCAGGAGATCTCCGGCTGGGTGGCGATGCTGGACCATAGCCTGAAGCACATTGAAGCCAGTCAGCCGCATCTAGCCGAGCTGGCGCTGGGCGGGACGGCGGTAGGAACCGGGCTGAATACCCATCCGGAATATGCCGTACGGGTGGCGGCCGAGCTGGCGTCGCTCAGCGGACAGCCATTTGTCACCGCGCCGAACAAATTCGAAGCGCTGGCCACTGTGGATGCCCTGGTCCATGCCCACGGCGCGCTGAAAGGCCTGGCGGCCTCGCTGATGAAAATCGCTAACGATGTCCGCTGGCTGGCCTCCGGCCCCCGCTGCGGCATTGGTGAAATCGCCATCCCGGAAAACGAGCCAGGGTCATCGATTATGCCGGGCAAGGTTAACCCAACCCAGTGCGAAGCTCTGACCATGGTCTGCTGCCAGGTGATGGGCAACGACGTGGCGGTGAATATCGGCGGTGCTTCCGGCAACTTTGAGCTTAACGTCTATCGCCCGATGGTCATCCACAACTTCCTGCAGTCGGTGCGTCTGCTGGCGGACGGTATGGCGAGCTTTAACGAGCACTGTGCGGTGGGTATTGAACCGAATCGCGAGCGGATCAGTCAGTTGCTCAATGAGTCGCTGATGCTGGTTACTGCGCTGAATACCCATATCGGCTACGACAAGGCGGCGGAAATCGCTAAAAAAGCGCACCATGAGGGGCTGACTCTCAAAGCCTCGGCGCTGGCGCTGGGCTACCTGACGGAAGCCGAATTCGACAGCTGGGTGCGCCCGGAAGAGATGGTCGGCAGCCTGGCTATTCGCTAGCCAGCCAGAGGTGCAGGCGCGGGATAAGCAATCTCAGCGACTGCGCCTCCGGTTTGTAGCGATACTGCACATTGTCGGCATCATAGTTCAGCAGCTCGCCAATATCCGGTACGCTGACCCCCCGGCTGCCGGACATCAGGGCGATCAGCGGGCTGGGGCAGGCGTACTGTACCTGTTTCTGCTCGCCGGCGTACCAGACGCGGGCGATCGGCTGGACTTTCACCGGTCGTTTTATTTTCAGCCGCGCCCGCTGCGGCAGGGCGGCGATATCCTGATACTCCCTTTCCAGTTTGCTCTGCCACTGCTCCCTGGTCCACGGCGGCACCGCCCGCGGCGCTTGCAGGCTTTTCTCCAGCATCATCAACACCTGGTCGCGGGTCAGATTCTTGATGACGTGCTTATTGGCCCAGCCGAAGCGGATGGTGCTCGGGTCGACGAGGGGCGTCAGCGTGCGGTAGGCGCTTAGGGTGATCAACCCCGGCAAATGACGGTGTACCCACTCAAAACGGGCGGTGTGGGGCAGGCCGGAGTCGACGGTGACGATCTTCTCGAAGGTGGCCTTCAGGGCATTGATATGCTGAATACGCGCCAGCAGATCCTGCTGCTCCGCGGCGGTAACCTGCAGGCAGATAGCCCCCGGCAGGCGTACGGCGGCCTTGCTGCTGCGGTTTTCCGATTGCTGCTGGATAAACAGATGGCTGTAGTGGCGCAGGGCGCGCGCCAGGGCCGTCTTGCCGATGTGCTGCACCACCGGAATAGTGGCCAGCGGATCGTGCTCGGCATCCTTACCGATCGCCGGCAGTTCAAATACCCGGCCCGCCAGCAGACGGCAGTCACTTAACGCCTGCTGGAGCGCCTGCAGCTCCAGCTCGATCTGGCGAAAGGTATTATTCAGACGTTCAACGAGGTCGTAGCTGGCCATTATTACCACCTTAGTTACAACATACTATTAGATTTTTGCAGCATACCCAGCCCGCGGCTTCTGCGCAAGTTTTATTCAGGCAGAGGTGAAATCAGGCAGCTGATGATAGACCGGCCAGCTAAAGCAGAAGCGGGCGCCGCCGAGAGGGCTGGCCTCGCAGCGCACCTCGCCGCCCATCGCCTGGGCGATGCTGTGGACAATCGCCAGGCCGAGACCGCAGCCTCCTGTCGCCCGGTCCCGGCTGGGGTCAAGGCGGACAAAGGGCTCAAACACCCGCTCGCGCTCCTCGGGGGCGATTCCCGGGCCGTCATCCTCAACCAGCAACGATGCGCGCGAACCCTGCAGCGTCAGGCTGACCGCTACCCGCTGGCTGCTGTAGCGCAGGGCGTTATTAACCAAATTATCCAGCACCCGCTCCATCAGTCGCATATCCAGCGCGCCGTAGTTACCGTGGGTCAGCGTCGCCAGGGCGACCTCGCGCTGTGGGTTAACCATCTGGATATCCTCGACGTGATCGCTGATCCAGGCGGGAAAATCGGGAGTCGTCAGGCTGAGCTCCGTCTGCGGGCGGTCGAGGCGGGCGTAGGTCAGGAGCTCTTCAATCAGCGCCTCCAGCTGACCGATATCGCGGTTCAGCGCCTGCGATTCCGCCTCGCTGAGATTCTCGCTCATCTCCAGACGGTAGCGCAGGCGTACCAGCGGTGTCCTGAGTTCATGGGCGATGCCGTCAATCAGCTGCTTTTTGCTGGCAATAAGCGCATTAATGTTATCGGCCATTTGGTTAAAGGCCACCCCGAGCCGCTCGAAGCTGGACATACTGTCGAAGTGAATGCGCTCGCTGAGGTGACCTTCGCCAAAGCGCTGGGCGGCCGTCTCAATGCGCAGCATGTCCTGCCAGTGCGGGCGCATCCAGATAAACACCGGAAAGGCCAGAGAGATAGCAATAAACGCCATTAGCGCCACGTCCAGCAGGCGCATCTCATGCAGAAAATAGAGATAGGGCACCGGGCCCACCGACAGCACATAGTGGCTGCGGGGAATGCGCTGAATAAAGGTGTACTGATCGTCGAGGGCGACGATATCGCCGGCGCGCAGGTGCTGCATCGAGCTTTCCGACAGCTTAAATTTGCTGATCGGCTCGATGTGCAGATCAAACGATAAATTCAGGTCCAGCTCTTTAAGGGTCTTGCTCCAGTCGCGCGGCGGTATCTCCCGCAGCTCGCTGCGCATCAGATACAGCGAGCTTTTCATCAAATCGTCAAGCGACTGCCGTCCGGCGCGCTCCGCGGTAAATTTATAGACCAGACCGACCAGCATGGTCATCACCAGAAAGCAGACGAAGAGCAGAAGATAGAACTGCACGAACAGCTTTTTCATTACATTACCGCGTATTCAAGAGAAACCTGTCTGGCGCCCCAGGGGCATCTTCTGCGCGTCGGGGAGTCAATGTTATCGATATCCCCGGGCGAGGCGCGGGGAAATCATATATACGCTATCAAAGCAGGGTTTATGCCCCCTGACAATAGCCAGCCTGTAGACAGAACGGTGAAAAGGTGACAGTGTCACTCGATGCGGTGATTTCTTCACCCTCGGGGGGAGCAGGGCAATCGTATTTTGTGCGTCGATGGATACGCTACTCACGATAATAAGGAATGTCTACCGGATAGGTGGTCGTCAGACTCAGCAGCCGACAGCGCACCAGTTTTTCCGTTTCGGCATACCAGTAAGCAAACTCGCCGGTGGTCTGGTGGTAAATCATCTGATCGAGGTTGGCAAACGGGATCACCAGCAGCGGCCCCTGGCGAACGTGGCCGCCGCCGGTTTCAAAGTGATGCTGCCCCCAGGATTGCTGGGTATGTTCATAGCGATGAAGGATCACCTCGATTTGCCCGCGCTGCGGACAGAGGAGTCGAATATCGGCGTTGTCGAGGGAAAAAGCCCAGCCAGAGAGAGAAGTGAACAGTGAGAGTGCCAAAAGTACAACGTATTTCATCATGCAAAAGTCCTGTGTTTTCAGGCTTTATGCCACTCTGACAGCGGTAAGTCCTTGAGCACAATCATATTGAGGAGTTATGTGATGGGGTTCTGTACGGCTAATTCTATTGATTTAATCAATATGACAAGTTCCGGTGATGAATGTGCGCGCCAGGGACGAACGCAGCAGGCAGCAAACGTGATAACTTTGCCGCCTGCGAGCGCGCGATGAGCGGGCCCCTCGCAGGGCCGCAGAAGGGCTGCTTAGTTATCCCAGGCGTGAGGGGCGAACAGGTAGCCTTTGTTGCGAACGGTCTTAATACGATAGGGCTCCGTGGCGTTGTCGAGCAGTTTTTTGCGCAGGCGGGAGATAGCCACGTCGACGCTGCGATCCATCCCGTCATAGGTAACGCCGCGTAAATTTTTCAGCAGTGCGTCGCGGTCCATAATCTGCCCGGCGTGGGTGGCCAACTCCCACAGCAGATCGAAATCGGCGGTCGACAGGGCGACGTTTTCTCCGCCAAGCAGCACCTGGCGGTTGACCGGGTCAATGGTCAGCGAGCCGAAGGAGATGGTTTTATGTGGCGTGAGCGTTGAGGAGGCGGATCCGGCGCCTGCCGGAGCAATATGCTGGCGCAAATGCAGACGCAGTCGCGCGAGAAGTACCGCTGGCGGGGTGGTTTTCAGAATATAATCGCTAGCGCCCATCTCCAGGGAGAGGATATGGTTCATATCGCTGTCGAGCGAAGTCAGCAGGACAATCGGCCCTTGCCATTGCCCGCGCAGATCGCGACAGAGCGTCATTCCGTCCTTGCCGGGCAGCATAATGTCCAGCAGCACCAGATCCGGTTTCTCCCGCGCGATCACCTCCTCAGCGCGGTCGCCGCGAGGCTCGACCACCACATCCATATCATGCTTGCCGAGATAGGCGGCGATCAGCGTGCCTACCTCAGGGTCATCCTCAACAAAAACGATTTTATTCATGTCTATTGCACATCAGTAAAAGAAGTAACATACACCGCACTTATTTTACCCGCCATTACTCTTTTATAAACAGCGTTAAATCCGCTATGCTGCCCTAACTTATTGATTCACTGTTAAGGCATACGGGCATGGGGCTGTTAATCAAAGGGCTGTTGGGAGCGCTGGTGGTGGTTCTGATTGGCGTGCTGGCGAAAACCAAAAACTACGCTATCGCTGGCCTGGTCCCGCTGTTTCCCACCTTTGCGCTCATCGCCCATTATATTGTCGCCAGCGAGCGGGGGATCGAAGCCCTGCGCGCGACCATCGTATTCGGCATGTGGTCGATTCTTCCCTATTTTATCTATCTGCTGTCACTGTGGTATTTCACCGGGATCATGCGCCTGCCGTTGGCGCTGGCAGGCGCGGTGGGATGCTGGGGGCTGTGCGCCTGGCTGTTAATCCTCGGCTGGAGCCGTTTCCACTAGCGCAGCGGGCGGCCGCCGTCGACAGCGAATGAGCGGCCGGTAACGTAGCGGCTGGTAAACAGGTAATCGATGAGATCGCTAATCTCTTTTTCGCCAGGGGCGATTTTCATCAGCGATTTATCCAGCGCCTGCTGACGATAGGCCTCGTCGTCACCCTCATTAAACATGATTAGCGACGGCGCGATGGCGTTGACCTTAACCTCTGGCGCCAGCTTGCGAGCGAAGGAGCGGGTCATGTTATCCAGGGCGGCTTTGCTGGCGGCATAGGCGATATGTTTGTCGCTCCCGCGCTCCACCACGTAATCGGTGATATGGATAATGTCGCTGGCGGCATGGCCGTGGCCGCGCAGCAACGCCTCCAGCGCATGGTTGAGCAGATAGGGGGCGTTGACGTGGATCTGCATCATGCGGTTGATGACGGCGCTCAGCGGGACGCCCGGCTTTTCCGCCATCCAGTCGCTGGCGTTATGGATGATGGCGCGCAGACCGTCGGTGTGTGATTTGACCGCTTCAGCGAAGGTCAGAATGCCGTCATCGCTGCTAAAATCGGCCTGCAGGCAGAGCGCGCCCGCTTCGCGCAGGCCGTCAATCGCCGGATAGGGCGTACGATAGCTGACGATGACCGGCTGGCGCTGCTGCAGAAAATGGTGTGCCAGAGCGAGGCCGATGCGGCGGCCTGCTCCTGTGATCAGAATCGGGCGGGGCTGTTGTTCAGCCATGGGTATCTCCTATGCGTTCTGCGGCAGGGCGACCGCTTACCCCACCAGCATCCACGTTGCCGGCACAGCGGCAACCAGCAATAAACCAATTAGCGCCACTTCGCGGCGTTTGAGCGAACGATCGTGCTGGTGCGTACGTCGGGCGTACAAAAAGACCAGAAGACCCGGAGCGTAAAGTACCACCGACAACAGCAAATGCACAGGCCCCGACGCGTATAATAACCATATGCCATAAATACAGGCGCCGATAGCCACCGCTTTATGCAGCGGGCGAGTGGCGATTTTCAGCAGAAAGGCGCCGACCAGCAGATAAGGCACGAGAATCATCTCAGAGGCAATGGTCAGCAGCGTGCCGTAGTCCGATCCGGTCAGCCAGATCAGCACCAGCGATACCTGAACGCTGATATTGGTCAACCACAATGAGGAGGAGGGGGCGTTGTTGCTATTCTGACGGGCAAACAGGCGCGGGAAGGCTTTATGAGTGGCGGCGAGGAAAGGCACCTCCGCGGCCATGATGGTCCAGCTGAGATAAGCGCCGCACACCGACACGATCAGCCCGGCGGCAATGACGATCTCCCCCCACGACCCCATCAGCCTGACCATCAGTCCCGCCATCGACGGGTTACGCATTTCGGCCAGTTCGCTGCGCGGCACAACGCCCAGCGACAGCAGGGTGACCAGCAGATACACCGCGAGGGCCGACAGCACCGCCAGCAGCGTCGCGCGGCCAACGTCGCGCTTGTGTCGCGCCCGCGCGGACACGACTACCGCCCCCTCCACGCCGATAAACACCCACAGGGTGATCAGCATGGTGTTTTTGACCTGCTCCCATACCGGCACGCCCAGCGCCAGGCCGCTAAAATCGAGGCGGAACGTATCCAGCTGAAAGGCCAGGGCGGCGAGCGCGACAAAGGCGCCCAGCGGCAGAAGCTTGGCGAGGGTGGCCACCAGGTTAATCCCCGCTGCCGTCTGGACACCGCGCAGGACCAGAAAGTGGACGACCCACAGCAGAACCGACGCGCCAACGATAGACTGCCAGGTATTACCATCGCCAAACAGGCGCAGCTCAGGGGTATCGGTGAAGAAACTGAGCGCCGAAAAGACGATAACCAGATAGGAGACATTGGCGATCACCGCGCACAGCCAGTATCCCCAGGCGGAGCAGAAGCCGATCAGTTCGCCGAATCCTTCGCGAGCGTAGGTGAAGATCCCGCCGTCGAGGTCGGGACGAATACGGGTCAACAGCAGCATGGCGAAAGCGAGAAACAGGATCCCGACGCCGGTGATGGCCCAGCCAATGAGCAGAGCGGAGGGGCTGGCCACGGCAGCCATATTTTGCGGCAAACTGAATACGCCAGCGCCGAGCATTGAGCTAAGGACCAGGGCGGTCAGGGCGCTCAGGCCCAGTTTCTTTTCCATTGCATTCCCGAGGTGAAAATGGCTGTTCCAGAATATTTATTTTGCGAAATCGCATAAAAATGGAGGATTGCGCTAAGGCGCGGGATTTTACGGAGTGTCCGGGGGCCATGCAATGGCGGGGGATGAAAAAAAATGAAAAGGCGGCAATGCGCCGCCTTTTTAGCCAGCCAGCAGCGATTATTTGTACAAATCGGCGCTGATGGTGATGTTGCCGCCGCGTTCCTGCCACTGGCGGGTGATGTGGTAGTACTTCGCCCCTTTCTTCGCCGCGCGTTTCGCCGTCTGATAGGAGATCTCGGTCATGTTGCCGTAGTTGCCGGTGAACTGGATGTTATCGAACGGCACCATTTGCGCCGCAGTCACTTTGTTCACTTCTTCGACCTTAGTGCCGTTCGGCAGGGTGACAGTGTAACGTCCACCTTTCGAAGACTGAGTCTCAAAGAAACGCCCAACGCCGGTACCCGAACCCACCGCGGCGGTGGTGGCAACGCCCGGAATTTCAACGTTCTTCGCCGCTTCGCCGCCTTTGGCCAGCGCTGCGCGGCCAGCTTCAGAGTCAGCCGGGATAGCGTCCGGGCTCTGCAGCACGCGTTTTTCAGCATCTTTTTTGTAGATATAAGCGGTAATGCGCTGGTTGCCGCCCTGGTTGGCGTCAACCTGGCGGACGATAAAGAACGCATAGGCGCCTTTTGCTTTCGCCGCTTTGGTGATGGCGTCGTTGACTTCCGGCTGGCTGCGATAGAAGCCCTGAACGGTGACGGTGTCGTAAGGCATCAGCTCAACGGCCTGATCTTTCGGCAACTCCATCACGCCGTTGATAATGCGATTCTTCGGCGCATCCGCTTTCGGCGCGTCTTCTTTATAAAGGTCAGCCGTGACGCGCCAGTTGCCGCCATTGCCGTAGTCCGACGTGTCGACAACATAGAATGAGGCCGCGCCGTCTTTGTCGGCTTTGCGCGATACTGCCTGTACCGCATCGCCAATGGCATTAAACCGGCCGGTGACGACAACGCGATCGTAGGGCTTCAGCGCAGCCGCCTGCTCCGGGGTCAACTCGGTCGCTGCATGGGCAGACAACGTGGCGGTTGTCAGGAGAGCAGACGCCAGGAGGGTGTTTTTAAGCTTCATAAAAATAATCCTTTGCCTTGCGCAAACCATATACTGGTGTTGTTGTTGACTGAAAACGTTTGATTATTGCATTTAATCGCCGTGACTGTCTGCGTCAATTTTTGCTTGCCGCCCGAATCGTATACTACGGAAAGATAACATTTTTCGATATGTTGAAAAAACAGGCGCTTGACCAGCAAAAACGATAATCAATACCACTTTTATTAGTTAATGTAATGTTAACACAATGATCTCAATGGCGATAAATGGCGTTTTATACCGCAGGATAAGCGGATTATCAGGCCTGGGCGGCAAATTCAGGTAAATATTGCTGCCCGGACCCATCTGAGCTGACAATAAGCAATAAAATCAAAATTTGTGTTTTATCGCAGTAGATCACAATCGGTATTTTCAGTAGGTTATAAAAAGTTTGTTACTGTTTCATTTTGTAGACAGCGAAAGATGGCGAGGAAGATTTTGCCGTCCTGGCGTTGTTGGGCAGAAAAGTAAACCATCATCAAAAACCGATGGAAGGGAAAACTATGCGTATTGGTGTACCACAAGAAAGGCTAGCCCAGGAGACCCGGGCCGCCGCCACGCCGAAGACCGTTGAGCAATTGCTCAAACTCGGCTTTAGCGTCGCGGTAGAAAGCGGCGCCGGGAAGCTGGCCAGCTTTGACGATGAGGCCTTTGCCGAGGCAGGAGCTGAAATCGTGACCGGCGACGAGGTATGGCAGTCTGATGTCATCCTTAAGGTCAATGCTCCGAATGACGATGAAATTGCCCTGCTGAATCCGGGGACCACGCTGATTAGTTTTATCTGGCCGGCGCAAAACCCGCAGCTGATGGAAAAACTGGCGGCCCGTAATATCAACGTAATGGCGATGGATTCCGTGCCGCGTATTTCCCGCGCCCAGTCGCTGGATGCGCTCAGCTCAATGGCCAACATCGCCGGGTACCGCGCTATCGTTGAAGCGGCGCATGAATTTGGTCGATTCTTTACCGGGCAGATTACGGCGGCAGGCAAGGTTCCGCCCGCCAAGGTGATGGTCATTGGCGCCGGGGTAGCCGGTCTGGCGGCGATTGGCGCCGCCAACAGCCTGGGCGCTATTGTTCGCGCCTTCGATACCCGTCCGGAAGTGAAGGAGCAGGTGCAGAGTATGGGCGCCGAGTTCCTCGAGCTGGACTTTAAAGAGGAAGCGGGCAGCGGCGATGGCTACGCCAAGGTGATGTCTGAGGCCTTTATTAAGGCTGAAATGGCGCTGTTCGCCGCGCAGGCGAAAGAGGTCGATATCATTGTCACCACGGCGTTAATCCCGGGCAAACCGGCGCCGAAGCTGATCACCCGCGAAATGGTCGACTCCATGAAATCGGGCAGCGTGGTGGTCGATCTGGCCTCGCAAAACGGCGGCAACTGTGAGTACACCGTACCGGGCGAAGTGGTGACCACCGCCAACGGCGTGAAAATCATCGGTTACACCGATCTTCCTGGCCGTCTGCCGACCCAGTCCTCCCAGCTCTACGGCACCAACCTGGTGAACCTGCTGAAGCTGCTGTGCAAAGAGAAAGACGGCAATATCGTTATCGATTTCGATGACGTGGTAGTGCGCGGCGTGACCGTTGTTCGCGAAGGTGAAATCACCTGGCCGGCGCCGCCGATTCAGGTCTCCGCTCAGCCGCAGGCCGCGGCGAAAAAAGTGGAAGCACCGAAAGAAGCGGTGAAACCGGCGTCGCCGTGGCGCAAATATGCGCTGATGGCGCTGGCGATTATTCTCTTCGGCTGGCTGGCCAACGTGGCGCCAAAAGAGTTCCTCGGCCATTTCACCGTCTTCGCGCTGGCCTGTGTGGTGGGTTACTACGTGGTGTGGAACGTCTCCCATGCGCTGCATACGCCGCTGATGTCGGTGACCAATGCCATTTCGGGCATTATCGTGGTTGGCGCGTTGTTGCAGATAGGCCACGGCGGCTGGGTCAGCTTCCTGAGCTTTATCGCGGTGCTGATCGCCAGCATTAATATTTTCGGTGGTTTTACCGTGACTCAGCGCATGCTGAAAATGTTTCGCAAAGGATAAGGGGTAGCACATGTCTGGTGGATTAGTAACGGCTGCATACATTGTTGCTGCAATCCTGTTTATTTTCAGCCTGGCGGGCCTGTCAAAACACGAAACGTCGCAGCAGGGCAACTATTTCGGCATCGCCGGGATGGCCATTGCCCTGATTGCTACCATCCTGGGGCCGGACGCCGGCAACGTCGGCTGGATTATTCTTGCGATGGTGATCGGCGGGGCGATCGGTATTCGTCTGGCGAAGAAGGTCGAGATGACCGAGATGCCGGAGCTGGTGGCTATCCTGCACAGCTTCGTGGGGCTGGCAGCGGTGCTGGTGGGTTTCAACAGCTACCTGCAGCATGAAACCGGTATGGAGCAAATTCTGGTCAATATTCATTTGACCGAAGTGTTCCTCGGGATCTTCATCGGCGCGGTGACCTTCACCGGTTCGGTGGTGGCGTTTGGTAAATTGCGCGGCAAAATTTCCTCCAGGCCGCTGATGCTGCCCAATCGCCATAAGCTGAACCTGGCGGCGCTGGTGGTTTCCTTCATCCTGATGGTGATTTTTGTTCGCTCTGACAGCACCGGCACCCAGGTCCTGTGCCTGCTGGTGATGACCGCGATCGCGCTGGCCTTTGGCTGGCACCTGGTGGCCTCTATCGGCGGTGCGGACATGCCGGTGGTGGTCTCGATGCTCAACTCCTACTCGGGCTGGGCGGCAGCGGCGGCGGGCTTTATGCTGAGTAATGACCTGCTGATCGTCACCGGCGCGCTGGTGGGCTCTTCCGGCGCCATCCTCTCTTACATTATGTGTAAGGCGATGAACCGCTCCTTTATCAGCGTGATCGCCGGGGGCTTCGGCACCGATGGTTCCTCAAGCGGCGGCGATGAAGAAGTGGGCGAGCATCGCGAGATTAGTGCCGAAGAGACGGCGGAGATGCTGAAAAACTCGCACTCGGTGATCATCACCCCGGGCTACGGTATGGCGGTGGCTCAGGCGCAGTATCCGGTAGCAGAAATTACCGAGAAGCTGCGGGCGCGGGGTATCAAAGTACGCTTTGGTATTCATCCGGTGGCCGGGCGCCTCCCGGGGCATATGAACGTCCTGCTGGCGGAAGCCAAAGTGCCTTACGACATCGTGCTGGAGATGGATGAGATCAACGACGATTTCAGCGACACCGACACCGTGCTGGTGATCGGCGCCAACGATACCGTCAACCCGGCGGCGCAGGACGATCCGAAGAGCCCGATCGCCGGCATGCCGGTGCTCGAGGTGTGGAAAGCGCAGAATGTGGTGGTCTTTAAGCGTTCAATGAACACCGGTTACGCCGGCGTACAGAACCCGCTGTTCTTTAAAGAGAACACTCATATGCTGTTTGGCGATGCTAAAGCCAGCGTCGATGCGATCCTGAAAGCGCTGTAATGTAACATAATTGTTTTACAACGTTTGTTTATAAGCCGTCTCCTGTGAGACGGCTTTTTTATATGCAGGGGGATGCCTGGAATTGTTCATAAAATAAGCGGCAAGAGGTGATATAATGTTCCGGTTCTTACATCAGACAGAGGATATTATGGATACCGAGTTAACCCCAACGCAGATGGCCATCGAATTCTTACGCCGCGACACTACCGTCATGACCCCAGCGCAGTATCTGAAAAAACTTAAACTGCTGGAGCTGGAGTTTGCTGACCTGATGGCGCTCTCCTCGCTGGAGCTGAAAGAAGAGATCGATCTGGCCTGGCGTCTGGGTATCCACTAAGCCATTCTCGCTGGACAGTGACAGGGGCCGCCAACGGCCCTTTTTTTGTGCCTGGCTGGCAGCAAGCAAAAAAATCCCCCGCGAGGCGGGGGAAGATCAGTGGTAGCGGTTAATCGTCGTCGTCGTCGTCCAGTTCCACCGGCGTCTGGTAGGCCTCCGGTTTCAGCACCAGCAGGTCACAGCGCAGGTGGTCGACAACCTGTTCCGCGGTATTGCCGAGGAACGCCGCCGACAGGCCGGTACGTCCGACCGTTCCCAGCACCACGATCCCCGCCTGCAGATGCTCGGCGAGGTCCGGGATCACCTCTTCAGGCAGTCCTTTTTCGACGTGGGTGAATTTTTCATCGATGCCAAACTTCTGCCGCAGCGCTTTCATCGCCAGCAGATGCTGGCCGCGGATCGCGTCGTTGTAGACGCTGGGATCAAAATCCGGCAGTTCTATCGCGATATTGATCGGCGTCACCGGGTAGGCACCGATCAGGTGCACTTCAGTGTGGTTGACTTCTTCCGCCAGCGACAGCGTCTCGCGAACCAGCTTCTCGTTAAGTGTGTTGTGATAATTTTCTTCACTGGCGAGATTGACGGCGACCAGCGCTTTGCCGCCTTCCGGCCACGGCTGGTCTTTGACCATCCACACCGGGCAAGGGCATTTACGCAGCAGATGCCAGTCCGTCGGGGTAAAGATCACCGCCTCCAGTTTGTCGTGCTGGTGGGCCATCTTCAGCAGCAGATCGTGTTTCTCACTGACCACCTCCTGAATAATCGCTTCGAAGGGGCGGTTGTGCCACACCACTTTCACGTCAATCGGCACGCCCGATTCCAGGTAGAATTTCGCCTGCTCGCGGATCCAGGCCGTTCGTTGGGCAATGACGCCCTGGCGCATTGCCGTCCGCTCGTCCGGCGACAGCAGGGTGGTCATTTCATAGGAAAAATCATAGATCGGCAAAAAGGCTTTGATGCGTCCACCAATCCGTTGGTGCAGGTACACCGCTCGCCTTAGCGCCGGCTGGTCGTCCTGGTTAGGATCGATTACTACCAGCATGCTCTGATACTTCGCCATACAGGGTCTCCTTACAACTGCAGCTACCGTCAGTTATTAAAAAGATAACCTATATGGATGAATTGAAACAGGGGAGGAGCCTGGTCAGATCAACAAATCTGAAAAAATTGCCGATCGTGACCAGGTATTGCGCAGAGATTAAGCGACGTTGCGCGCCTGCCCGGCCAGCTGGGCCAGCAGATCGCTGTTTTCAATAGTGATATATTTGCCTTTCACCGCCAGCATGCCGCTTTTCTGAAAACGGCCCAGCAGACGGCTGATGGTTTCGACGGTGAGGCCGAGATAGTTGCCAATATCGCCGCGGGTCATGGTCAGCCGGAACTCACGTGGTGAGAAGCCGCGCTGGGCGAAACGACGAGAAAGGTTATAGATAAACGCGGCCAGGCGCTCTTCGGCATTCTTTTTGGAAAGCAACAGGATCATATCCTGGTCGCCTTTAATCTCACCGCTCATCAGGCGCATCATCTGCTGACGCAGATTGGGCATTTTTCCGGAAAGATCGTCAAGGGTTTCGAAGGGGATCTCGCAGACCATCGAGGTTTCCAGCGCCTGCGCAAAGCTCGGGTGCAGACCGGTGCCGATGGCGTCAAAGCCCACCAGGTCGCCCGCCAGATGGAAGCCAGTGATCTGCTCATCACCTTGCTCGGTGATGGTATAGCTTTTGATGGTCCCGGAGCGAATAGCGTACAACGACTTCAGCTCATCACCGGCTTTGAACAAGGTTTGACCTTTCTGGATAGGCTTTTTCCGCTCGATAATATTATCCAGCTGATCAAGCTCATGCTCGTTCAGAGTAAAGGGGATGCAGAGCTGGCTAATGCTGCAATCCTGACAATGGATTGCACAACCGCCAGACTGAATGCGTCGAATAATTCGCTTCTCAGGGATCATATGTCTGCTCAGGCCTTAATTGATATTGGTCAATTTTAACATCTTTTTGATCAGCAGGTAAGTCTTCAGGCCCGGAAACACGTAATATCAGCAGGGTAAATCAAATCGCCTGTGTATCTATTTGATTAAAAACAGATTATTACGCCACTTTTGATTGTAAAATTACCTGAAAATTCCAGAAAAGGCATTTTCAGTCAAAGCAACAGATAGCCCTCGTGACGCAAAAGCCACTCTTTACGCTGTACGCCGCCGGCATAGCCGGTCATGGTGCCGTTGCGCCCGATGACCCGATGGCAGGGCACCACGATACTCACCGGATTGGCGCCATTGGCGGCGCCCACCGCGCGCGCGGCGCCGGGACGACCGAGCGCCTCGGCCAGTTGGCCGTAGTGCATCACCTGGCCACAGGGGATATCGCGTAACGCCTGCCAGACCTGGCGCTGAAAAGGGGTGCCGGCGGTGGCGGTAGGCAGAGTCTCGATAATGGCTAAATCGCCGGCAAAATAGTCGCTCAGCTTACTGCTGAGACCGCCGGGATTGCGGCAGTCGACGCGCTGATAGCCTTCCCGGCGATAGTGAACGTCGAGCAGCGTTTCCATCCGATCGCGGTGCTCGTCCCACTCGACGGCGCGCAAATTAAACTGTTCGTCGCAAAGCACCCACAACGGCCCCAGCGGGGTATCCATTTTATCCTGCAGCAAGGTCAACATCGTTTCTGTCATCCACCATCGTACATGAGAGGCACACGATACCACGCGCTGACGGCAGTCAACTATACTCCCAAAAGGTAAAACCGCATCGCCAGATAGCACGGCGGGCTATCCGCCGTGGAGGCATTCTGCGATCGCCACGATGATTTATTTTTGGATCGATCCTGGCGGGTTACCGGACAGGGTTTTTGCTACTTTTAAGCTGACGACGTCGGTCCTCCGCGCCGCTGTGCGCGCTCGGGAAAGTGCTACCGCGTCGGCGCGGCGCGGTTAATAACTCAGAGGTGGAGCTATGCAATATATACTGACTGGCGTAATCGTACTGATCTTCAGCGGTCTGGTTATTCACGGTATGTCGCTGTTGCTTGAGCGAGGGTATCGCGCGCTTTTCGGCATATTCGCCGGAGCCGGGGAAGCGACCCGTAAGTTCAAAGTGAAGATATCGCGTTAAGCTAAGGCGGCCGTCCCTGGCGCATCGGTGGGTTAAGACAGCCGCGGATAGATGCCAGGGCCGATCGGCAGTCCCACCAGATACCAGCCCACCAGCAACAGCAGCCAGACGGCGAGAAAAATCAGCGGGTAAGGGAGCACCAGCGAGTAGTAGGTGCCGAGGCGGGCATCCGGCCGGTAGCGCTGTAGAAAGCCGAGAAACAACGGCACAAACGGTGACACCGGCGCCAGCGGCAGCACCGATGAATCAGCGATACGAAACAGGATCTGCGCAAACGCCGGGTGAAAGCCCAACAGCATAAACATTGGCACGAAGATCGGCGCCAGAATCGACCAGATGGCCGAGCCGCTGGCGATAAACATACACAGAAAAGCCGACAGCAGCGCAAGACCGACAAACGCCGGAACACCGTTCATGCCTGAACTCTCCAGCAGATCCGTCAACCCGACGGCCATAAACTTGCCCATGTTGCTCCAGTTGAACATGATAAGAATAAGCATAAAAAACATGTTGTTATGAAATTTTGGGGTGCTATTGGGGGGCTGGTGTTGGAAAAAATAACACCGAATGCTGCGAAAAATGCAGCAATCGGCAAGGGTAAGTTTTGTCAGTGGTTGGCGATTTTCATCTGCTCAAGAAGGTCTCGACCTTTCTGCAACTGCTCGTCGATATGATTAGCCAGGTCTTGGATGTGGATCATGCGTGGCGCTTTTTGGCTTTCAGCGACACGGAAAGTGGGGATCGGAAGGTCGCCCATAGCAGCTCGTTTCTCTGCAGTAGAAGGTTTCAAACCAAAATATTTTTCGCAAACCTGACTTAATTGGACAGTTGCAGAACCATATTCAGCCATTAACAAAAACATAGTATTCATAGTTACCTCACCAATGTTTAAGTAAAAGTTGTTGCCAGATTGCGGAAACGTATTTAGCCTGGTGTTTGGCATCAGCCAAAGCATTATGCATATCACCTTCAAACGGAATATCACGCCGGGGGTTAATGCCAATGGTGCGGCCTAATTCGACGATAGTTCTCACATCGCGATCATTGGCAAAATTCCATGGGCAGGGAATATCTACACGATCATAACTGGCTCGCATGATGACGTTGTCAAAAGTTGCACCGTTGCCCCATACCTGAACTCGGCCAGGCTCGGAATTACCACGAATAAATACCACTAATTGAATGAGTGCAGTTGAGATAGCCATCGCTGAATTCTTAGCGCAAATAGCAGATCTGGCCTCTTCGCTTTGCTGCATCCACCAAATAATGGTGTCAGGGTCAGGAACAGCACCGGCATCCATTGAACTTTTCAGGCTGACAACGCGATAAAATTCATCGCCAAGTTCACCAGTTGACGGCTCAAAAAATACCGCACCGATGGAGACGATAGGGGCATTGGGTTTATTACCCATAGTTTCCAGGTCGATCATTAAATGGTTCACGTTAATTATTCTCCTGCGCTGTGGCTGAAAAATGCTCAACGCCTTTAGCCCAGATTTCTTTGATAGTCGTCCAGGTGACAGGTACCGTGATTTCAATTCTCCCGCTGCCGTCACAGGTTTCACATTCATCATCACCAAAGCATTCCGGGCAGTTTACGAACTTGGTTTCTGAAAACTCACCGGATAGCGCCCCCTTTGCACCGTTCTCAGCAGTTAACCTCATCGGTACCATCACGTAACTATCAGGCACTACTGGCGCTGGCTGCTCTTTGATGTGCAGGCGCGGCTCTCCGTCTTTCGGCTCCGGCCATTTGCGCTGTTTATTGACTGCCAGCTTATCGATCATCGCCTGGGTAATCTGCTCATCAGTGACACCAGCCCGGCGCTGGGCATCCCACAGCAGGAACTGCATATCAGCCCATTCCGACAGGTCGCCAGGCTGTTCAGCGGCTTCCAGTGCTTCTTTGCTGAGGTGATTCAGCGGGCCAACCGGGCCCACATTGCCGAAGGTAGCCTGTGACCATTCAGCGTGTTCACGGCGAACCTGATTGCGAGCAAATGAGAACTCCCCCATCAGCGCTGCCAATGCGATTTCAGTAATACGCAAATACATAGCTGCGCGGGACGGATTGCTGAATTCACCCTCTTTTAAAAACTTCGACATTTCCGCCACGTCAGCACGGCACACGGCGATTAATTGCTCATTAGTGAATGTGGCGATATCAGTCATTCCAAGCCTCCAGCTCGTTCTCTACTTCTTCGTCGATCTCGTCGTTGGTAGCTTCTTCATTCAGTTGGTCGCGGGCTTCTTTGAGATACACTTCACGATGCTTCCGGTACCATTCTGAGAACTCAGGAGTCCAGCCTTGTAGGGAGCCGTCAAAGTCAACTTTGGCGTTACGTTCAGCCATGCTCTCGACCATGCTGTAAGCGGTGGTAAGCGCCGCTTCGCGGATATACCCGCGCAGGTCGCTTTTGCGCCAGTAGGGGTTATGCTTCGAGTCGCAGACAGATTTAAATTTCACTTCCCAGCGGCGGATACAACGCGCGTTTAATGATTTGCTCATCGTGATGCCTCCACTTTAAGCGCTTCATACGCACGTAATACGTGAGAAGCTTTGCCGGTAATAACTGTTTTTAAAATAAAGAAACCGCTACGTTTAGCGCGAACTGAAGGGGCAAGGAATAATGCCACATCAACGACGCGGTTATGAAGGCGGAATTCAAATACCGTGCTGGTAATCGTGGTGATGGCGTTAAAGCCATCCTCTTTAAATTCTATTTTCATGATTGTGCTTTCCTGTCTTTAAGTTGGTTGTATCTTTCATGGCTCATAACCTCCCAGCAGGTCCCGTTATTGCGGGATAATAAGCGCCATTTTCTTCCAATCTTTAAACTTAAATTTCCGCATTTGATGCGGCATGGCTTTATGTTTCCTTTGCTATACAAGCTGAGGATTTGCGATGCCTTTTCGTTTACATGCGGTGGAATACGGTTGGATGTGATTATCATCCGTCACCTACCAGCGCTTGTGTGCAAGGTGTCCTGGGCGTGACGGCAAGGTTTTACGAAACGAGGAAGCAGCAGCGGAGAGGGCGACTTTCTGCTTTTCTTTCTCATTGCATACCGGGCAGAAATAAAAGTCTCTCCGATAAGCACCCCTGCCAGATGGGCGATATTGCAGCTCATCGCGAGCAAAAGAACCGCCGCAACCATGACAGTGCAACTTTAATTCTTCCATATATCTATCTCCGGTTAAATTTAATGTGTGTTTATACCTGCCAGTTAAGGCATTAAATAAAAAGTGCTGGTATTAGTAAGAAACTTCTGTGTTTATTTTATAACGTGCATTGCCAGAATCTGCGTTAACAGAAATCAAATCGCCATACATGTCATAATTCAAAATAACGTCATTGAATTTCAGGGTTGAGAGAGATTCTTCGCGACCGCAAAACATAAAATCTTCTGCGTGCTTTGCTTCCTCATAAATATCTTTCATTAAGGAAAAAGCCTCTGACCACATTTCACTATTACCAATAAATTGCGCAATAGCCAGCTTGCTTTGTGCCGCTTTAAACGCTGGGTTGCCATGCAGTAAATTAGCCATTGAACACCCCTTTGATATACATAATTTCGACAGCCAGCCCACTCCAGAAAACCAATCCGATGGCCAGCGCGATTAACAGGGAACGAATGCCGTTTTTGCTCATTTGTTACTCCAGAATGGGAAGCTGATAACGACAACTACAGCCAAGAACAAGGCAACCTTTATGCAGAACCGGTGCCATGCAGGAACTTCATGTTCGCGGATCATTTGCTACCCTCACTGTCATGTGAATTTGAGTACCAACAGACCTTGCAATGCAGTGCCGGGTGCCTCCCGGTGATACCAGCCAGTTAACAACTGATATCGGCAGCTTTCTTTCCACCCCACTTTAGGAAACAAGTGGTACTGCTTTAACTGAACCGCGTGCGCATAGCCGCATTCACTGCATTGCAAGGTCTGTTATTTGCCTGTCTTTTCACCACTTCAGGCTCGGTGGTATGCTGGAGTTCTCACACAACCAGCAAAGGTAAATCATGAATAAAGATGATAAGGCTTGGCTTTTGGCCGTTGTTTACGCATCAACTCAACCCAAAGAAATCACCCCTGAAGAGTTCCTTTTTGAAGTCGACCGCTCTGAGGTTGATTTTCTCTCCCTGCTTACAAAGCGTGAGGAAGAGGAAAGTGCGCAAGCGATCAAGACTTGGGAGCAACTAGGCTCTTCAAACTAATTGCTGAGATAGCGGCTTCAACTACGGTTGTGGCTGCTTCTTTCACTTCATCATTAGTTCGCCTGTCCTTCACCTTTTCCGCCACCACCAAAAGAACGGTAGGTAAAACCTTCTCAATAATCAGCAGGGCAACGTCTTTGCTGCATAGCTGACCGTTAATCACTACCAGATCTTTGCTTTCCATATTCACCTCGTTAGTTAGCCCTTATCGCCGGGTGGCGGAACGTTTTCTGCTTATCAACCACTGTGCGGTGATTGGTGTTGATGGGGTAAATCTACAAGTCTTTATTGTTATCGTCAACAGTAATTTCTTGTTATTTTTTTATGGCTCATGCCGCAGACTTGCTGTTAGGAGGGGTTGTATGATTATAAAAACACCAAAGAGGCTACGAACATGGATTACGAAGAGATTGCGCAACTACGCTATCAGGAAATGTGCCGCATTGTCGGGGATGTCGTGTTTGCGATGGTTGCCGAAGGCCATGAAACCAAACGGGTGGCTATAGCTGACGTGATAAGAACGGAGATTTCAAAGGGGCTGGATAAGTGGGATTTAGACCAGATTCAGGTGATGGAACTGGCTGTAAAGCTGCTGGAAGAGTAAGGTCGATGTAACGCCGGTGGAGAGCTAGTCAGAGGCGTTCAGTGACAGGAAGTAATTTTACTATGGCCGATTTTAATCCTTCTTTGTTGATAAATTTAAAAAAATTGTCTTCATCGTAGTGTAAGCATTCAATCAAAACTCTTTGATATTCTTGCCATAAATCACGGGCATGTGCGCGTTTTTGCCGTGGGTGGAGGTCTAAAAAATACTCAAATTCACCTTCGGAAATGCTATTTGTTCCACTTGGGTAATATCCGGCTTCGACAGCATCAAGCTGATCCCTTAGTTTTTTACGAATGGCATCAGCAACGGCGTTGAACTCTTTGCGCCTTTCGCCCTTTATCGCATAATGATAACTTAGATAACCGCTTGCTGGAACGGCAATCAAAGCTACAATCATGGCAGCCGTTGATACCAAGTCACTGTAAACCAATAGGATATCCTCATGCCGGATATGTATAGTTTTTCGGATATGTTATCCACCGTTGCGCTAGCTATATCCCTAACTAACGCAGTATGGCTTTTCTTTTTCTGGTTGTTTGTAAAGCGTATGTAGTGCAATAGGTCGCATAGAATATTAGGCTTTATTGCCTTTCTGGGCTGCAAGCCACCGGGCAACGGTCTTATCCATACTCTCCTTTCGCTCTTTCATCTCGTAGAGCATCTCTTGCTGGTCTTCTTCCGGGAATGCATTGAAGGTCTTAAGCAGGTCCAACTGCATAGGGCCTAACTTCATTGCATCCGGGGTCACCATCTGATCACCGTCGTCAGGCGGCAGCATGAACCAGTAAGGAGGATATCCAGTTACCTCCACTAACTTATCAATGCTGGTGGGCTTGGGTGTGGATTTCCCATTAACCCACTGCTGCACGGTTTGCTGTGTTACTCCAATCCTACGGGCAAGTTCCGCCTGGCTCCATCCAGTTTCTTTCAGGAGTCTACTCAGTCGGTACATTGAAATTTCTATCGCTTTCATCATGGGTGAATTTTACAGGTATCCCTTGTATTTATCATCACAAGAAATAACTGTTGACCGTTAACAGTTAACTCTTGTAATCTCTACCTCGTTAACTTGGAGGTTTAGTGAATGAAAAAAGAATTCAGAAACAAAATTACTCAGCGATTTTCTCAGGCTGAAATCGGTCGCCGCCTTGGGTGTATGCAGCAATCAGTATCTCTCTGGTTAAACACTAGGGTTCCAGCTGATCGAGTCATACCTCTTTGTCAATTAATGGGCTGGGAAGTGACTCCACATGAATTGCGCCCGGATCTGCATCCCACCCCTATCAGTGGAATACCTGAAGGTGTGATTTTGCCTAAGAAACCAGAAGGAGTCTGAATTATGAAAATCAAGCATGAACGTATTCGTGAAGCCCTGAATGCCTGGGCGCTTTATCCAGGTGGTCGTAAAACGCCGGTGGCGGCGATTGTCGATGCGTATTTCGCGCTGGGTATGACTACCCCTGAGCTGTACGACGAAAGCCACCCTAATTCGCTGAGTCTCAACGTACAGAAGATTTACCGCTGGGTTGAAAGTGATTCACCTGCATCAATCGAAAAGATTGCGCAGCTTCTCCCGGCGATTGAGCGGGCTATGCCGCCGTTGCTGCTGGCGCGGGTGCGTAGTTATTACTCCGAAACTTTCCGCGAACTTCTTCACCGCAAACAACGGGTGGACGACGAAATGGAAGCGCTGTTCGGCGCAATGATTGCTATCTCTGACCGGATTGCTGATGGCGGTCCTTCCGGTAACACGCTGATTCACTAAGCGAGGTTCAACCATGTGTAACCAGTCTGCTGCTGAGCTGATTGCTCGTCTGAAACGTGCTTATCCGGTGTATGAGCCGTCCGAAGGGGATATTGCCTGTAATGGTATCCCTAAGGCCGGCTCCCGCTTTCAGCACAGACACAAGGGGCACATGGTGACGGTTCTCACTGCGACAGAGAAAGATGTTTCCTACCGGAAAGCCTGCGGAACTGTTGGCTGGATGGGGTTACGTGAGTTTTTACGGCTACACAATGAGGTTTTGGTATGAGCAATCAGGTCTTTGAAATTGTTCAGGCCATGTCAGGGCAGGGGAACTGCATAACGATTCCCGGCCCGTATCTGGATTTCTTTGCAGGAGACAGGCAGCAGCATTTGCTGGCAGCGATTCTCAATCAGCTGGTGTTCTGGTCGGGTAAGTCGAGTCTGGATGATGGCTGGTTTTACAAGGAGCATGCGGCGCTCGCGAAAGAGGTTCGTGTTCTTGAAGGTGATGTTGTTAGAAGGGCTATCTACAAAATCACTGAGCAATATTTGCCCGGCGTTATTCAGGAAGATACCCGTCAGGTGAACGGTACACCGAAGAAGCACTACCGCATCGACCAGGAAGAACTGATGCACAAGATTTTCCCGGCAATACTGGATTCGGCACAAACGCCGAATCGGAATAAGTCATTGAAAGAATTGGATTCGGCACAAACGCCGAATGCAAACGGCACAAACGCCGAATGCATTCGGCATAAACGCCATATCCAGGATTCGGCACAAACGCCGAATGGAAACGGCACAAACGCCGAATCCTATCTCTATACAGATCTTAAAAATACAGATCTTAAAACAGATCTTAAAAAACAAGAGGGGCGTCCTCTCCCTGTGGATAACTTTTCTGAAGCTGCTCAGAAAACCGTCATCCCGGAAGCAGTTATTCCTGACGTAACCGAAGACAGCAACCTGGCTACCGATGACGACTTTGACCTCGCTATGTGGTTCTGGTCGACCATCGTCGAGATGTACGAGCGAGCAGCCGAGTTTGATGGCTGCCTTGCAAAACCGAGAGAACCGAACTTTGTCGCCTGGGCAAACGAAATTCGTTTGCTGCGCCAGGAGCATGGCTGCAGCCATGACCATATCCGAACCATGATTGAGCGAATCCAACGCCATCAGTGGTGGTGCGAGAAGATTCAGAACATGGCTACCCTGCGCCGAAAATGGCCTGAGCTGGTGCTGAGCCTTTGTCCGGCAAACCTGTCTACCGGCAGCTCGTTCGGTGTGAGCAGCAAACTGGATACCGACATTCCGAAAGGTTTCCGGGGCTAACAAATTTAACCGTGAGGATATCTCTGATGGAAAAAATTACTGACGTGCTGAAAGAGCTGGAGAAGGTCACCTGCCGTGAGCTGGCTGTCTATTTCGACCTGACAGCACCTGAAATGCTGGCCCGCCTGATGGTGCTGGAGCGCGAAGGCAAAGCGCAAAACCTTAATGGCTACTGGATGCCGGGTGGAAGCACCGAGCCCGCAGCGGTAACTAGCAAGCTCACAGCGCTGGATATCAAGTTGCTCCAGTCGGTGCCGGTTGGAGTCTGGTTTGAGTGGCAGTCCCTGGCAGGTTTTGTTGATCGCCCTCGCTACCGCTGCGAGCGTCTGGTGGCCGCCGGGTTTATGAATTCGAAAGTTACTAACCCTGCTAATCCGCACCACGGCACTAAATTCCAGAAAATCCGCGAGGTGAGCCGGTGATGCGAGAGATACCTGATTGCCCGGTCTGTGGTTCAGCTGCGGAGTTTTATTTTCGGGATTACCAGGCTGGCGCCTGTTCCGGGGCCCTGCGATGCCCTTACGGACATCTCCGCGTACAGGATAGCTACTGGGCTGGTGGCAAGAGCAAATCGAAAATCCGGCTGATTGAAAAATGGTCTCAGCAGGTCGAACAGAAAAAAGGTGAAGTGAAAAATGGCTAAAAACTCGATCGACGCGTATGGCGCCAGCGGCAAAACCAACGTTCTGATGTTCGAACCAGAAAAACTGCATCTGGTAACCGACAAAGATCACCCGCTTTACGATGAGCGTATCCACCTGCCTATCAGCGAAGCAATGGTACTGAACATCATGGACCAGGGCGTTCTTGAGCCGATTATCGTCTGGAAAGATCCCGAAAGCGGGCTGGCCTGTGTGGTGGATGGTCGTCAGCGCGTGCGTCATACCCTGGAGGCTAATAAGCGCTTGGTTAAACAGGGTGAATCTCCATTACTGGTTCCTGCGGTAACTAAACGCGGATCAGCCGTTCGCATGGCACAGGCGATGGTAAGTGCTAACGAAATCCGCCAGGCAGATACGCCACTGGGCCGAGCAAAGAAAATGGCTGATGCGCTGGAGCGCGGGCACGACGAGGACGATTTAGCGCTGATGTTTGGCGTGAGTATCCAGACCGTACGCGCAACTCTGTCACTGCTGGATGCCACCCAGGCCGTAAAAGACGCTGTAGAGTCCGGCACAGTGACGGTTACCCAGGCGCGTCAACTGGCGTCACTGAAACCCGAAGAACAGCGGGAAAAGGTAGCAGAAATCGAAGCGGCAACTGCTGGCACAACCGGCCATGAAAAAGCCCGGCGTCAGC